>WNGJ01000343.1_pt1 | contig 40528 bp, 39 predicted proteins | sample 5400611 | NCBI WGS metagenome assembly WNGJ01 (sample SAMN13153375, study PRJNA577476) | soil metagenome | isolation source: 40 cm soil or saprolite under Garry oak tree replicate 1 | place: USA:California | collected 2016-06-15
GCGTGCGCGGAACCGGCAAGCTCCGAGAGCGAAAGCTGGGCTGAGAGCTGGTCGGCGAGGTCGGTGAGCAGGTCGGCGTCCTCCTGGCCGAGCGGCGAGCCGTCCGTCGCGTAGACCACGAGCGCCCCGGCGGGCCCGTCCGAAAAACGCAGCGGCACAACCGTGGCGGCGCCGAGCGGACAAGCCGGATGCCCGCACTCGACTCGAAACCCGAGCGGTGCCACGAGCGGCTCGTCACGTGTGAGCGACTCGAACACCGGACGCATCGGCTTGTCGCCCGAGCCGTGGTGGTCGGCGCCCGCGCCCACGAACGCCAGCACACGCGACCGGTCGGTGACTGCGACCGCGCCGTAGCCGAGCTTCTCGAACACCTCGTACGCGACCCTCCGGGCCGCCGACTCAGAGAGCCCGAGGCGGAGCTCCGGCAGCGTCGCAGCGAGCAGCTCGAGCGCCGGTGCCTCGCGTCGAAGCCTCCGCACGGGTGCCATCAGCGCTTGAGCAGCTTTCGCATCTGAGGCCAGGTACGCGTGTTCAGGATCTGCTCCTTCGTCAGCCACGCACGCCGGGCCTGCGCGATTCCGACCTCGACGTAGTCCTGCGCGCGGATCTGGTGCGCATCGCTCGTGACGACGAGCTTGACGCCGGCCTCGCCCGCGGCCCGCGCGTGGACGTCGCGCAGGTCGAGCCGGTCCGGTTGCGAGTTGATCTCGAGGCACGTTCCGGTCTCGAGGGCCTTCGCGAACACACGCTCGAGGTCGATCTCCATCGGCCCGCGCTTGTTGATCTTGCGTCCGGTCAGATGACCGATGCAATCGACGTTGGGATTCTCCATGGCTGCGAGTACCCGCTCGGTCGGATCGCGCTGGAAGGCGGAGTGAATCGAGGCGACGACCCAGTCGCGTTCCGCGAGCACTTCGTCCGGGAGGTCGAGCGATCCGTCGGCGCGGATGTTTACCTCGACCCCCTTCAGCAGGCGCAGCGGCTTGACCCGCTCGGCGAGCGCGTCGATCTCGGCGTTCTGCGCCTCGAGCCGCCCCTCGCGCAGATAGTGCGAGTGGTCGGTGATCGCGTAGAACGAGTAGCCGCGCGCCCTCGCGGCCGCGACCATCTCCTCGAGCGTGTTCTTGCCGTCGGCCGACCAGTGAGAGTGGGTGTGCAGGTCACCGCGCAAGTCCCCTGCCTCCACGAGCGCGGGCAGCTCGCCCTTTCGCGCTGCTTCGAGTTCGCCCGCGTTCTCGCGCAGTTCCGGCGGAATGAACGCATAGCCAAGCCGTTCGTATAACTCCTCTTCGCTGCGCGTGGTGAAGACATCGCGCGTCTCCACCTCGGTGACGCCGTACTCGGAGACCGAGAGCCCGCGGCGCACCGCGTCCTCGCGCAGCCCGAGGTTGTGCTGCTTCGAGCCGGTGAAGTGCTGCAGCAGGTTTCCGTACGAGTCCGGCGGCACGACCCGGAGGTCGAAGCGCAGGCCCTCGTTCGAGACGACGGTCGCCTTCGTCGGGCCTTTGGCCGCGACCTCGACCACCCACTTCAGCTTCGTGAAGTACTCCGTCAGCGCGGCCGGGTCGGCCGCGGTGGCGATGATGTCGAGATCTCGGACCGTCTCCTTGCGACGGCGTGCGCTGCCGGCCTCCGAGACCTGATCCGTACCCGGATGCTCGCGCAGGACTTCGACGACCGCGAGCAACGCGGGCAGCACCTGCCCGAGCAGGGGCTTGACCGGTTCGCGCTTCCGCGGCTCGGCAGCGAGCGCCTTCAGCACGGTCTCCTCGGTCTTCGCCCCGAGCCCCGTGAGCGTTCGCAGCCGCTCCTCGCGGGCCGCGCTGCCAAGGTCCTCGAGCGTCGAGACCCCGAGTTCCTGCCAAATCCTGCGCACGGTCTTCGGCCCCAGACCGGGGATACGCAGGAACTCGACGAGGTCCGGCGGGATGATCTTGCGCCGTTTGGCGAGCGCGTCGATCTCGCCGTGATCGACGATCTGGAGGATCTTGTCCTGGATCGTCGCTCCGATTCCCTGCAGCTCCTTGGCCCGTCCGTCGAGCGCGAGCTGGGCGACCATCCCTCCCGATTCGCGAACGCGCGCTGCTGCCCGCCGGTACGCGATCACCCGGTAGGAAGCTTCACCTTCGAGCTCCAGAAGGTCGGCGAGCAGCTCGAGCTGGTCCGCGACCTCGCTGTTCTGCGGCAGCGTCGTGGCCACGACCGCGATCATAGGCGCGTGACCACAACCGTCTGCCTGCCGACGTACAACGAGCGCGAGAACCTGGAACGGATGGTCCGGGACCTCGGCCGCCACGACGCGAACGTGCTCGTGATCGACGACAACTCACCGGACGGGACTGGGGAGATCGCCGACAGGCTTGCGGCCGAGCTCGAGTACGTCGAGGTGCTACACCGTCCTCACAAGGAGGGCCTCGGCCCGGCATACATCGCCGGATTTCGTCACGCGCTCGCAGCCGGCGCGGATCGGATCCTCGAGATGGACTGCGATTTCTCGCACGACCCCGCTGACGTGCCTCGTCTCGTCGCTGCAACCGAGGAGGCCGAGCTCGCGCTCGGATCGCGTTACGTTCCGGGAGGGAGCGTCGGCAACTGGGGTCTCGGGCGCAGAATCGTTTCCAGTGGAGGTTCCCTGTACGCCCGTGTCCTGCTCGGAGTCGGCATCCGCGACCTGACCGGAGGCTTCAAGTGCTACCGCCGCGAGGTGCTCGAGGCGATCGACCTCGACTCCATCGACGCCAGGGGCTACGCATTTCAGATCGAGACCACGTACCGCGCCCTTCGTGCCGGCTTCCGCGTCGTCGAAGTGCCGATCACGTTCGTCGACCGCGAGATCGGCGGCTCGAAGATGAGCCGCCGCATCGTGCTCGAGGCGATCTGGAAGGTCCCAGCGCTCCGCCTCGCCGCCCTCCTGGGCCGCCTGTAGCATCGAGAGCGTGGAAGAGCTCACAGACGCGACCTTCGAGCAGGAGGTTCTGCGCTCCGACAAGCCCGTGATCGTCGACTTCTGGGCCGAGTGGTGCGGCCCGTGCCACGCGGTCGAGCCGATCCTGAAGGAGCTTGCAGACGAATACGGCGACCGGATCCGCTTCGCCAAGCTCGACATCGACGCGAACATGCAGACGGCGTCGCAATACGATGTGCTCTCGATCCCGACCGCGATCCTGTTTGAAGGCGGCAAGCCCCAGGAGACCGTGATCGGCGCCCGGCCGCGCTCGCACTACGAGAAGGCCTGGGCGCACTGGCTCGGCACCGCGGCCTGAGTCTGCTTTAGAACGAAGCGCTCTGCGGGACGGACTCCGGCGCCGGATGCCGGTCGTGACGCCTCTTGCCGGGAAGCCGCGGTCCTGTCCCGCCGGCAGGGCCTGCGGAGTTGGTCACGCGAACGCGCGGATCGATCCACCCGTAGAGAACGTCGACGACGAAGTTCAGGACGATGATCGCCATCGTCACGACGACGACTATGCCGATCACAACGGCGAGGTCATGCCGCAGGAGCGCGTCGTAGGCCATTCCTCCTAGACCGGGCAGGCCGTACGCCTTCTCGACGAACAACACGCTTCCGACCGCGAGGCCCATGTCCATCCCGACCATCGTCACGACCGGCAGCATCGCGTTTCGCAGCACGTGCGAGCGCATCACGCGCCACTCAGAGGCGCCCTTGGCACGGGCGGTCCGCACGTAGTCCTCGTTCAGCGTCTCGGCAACCTTTGCCCGGATCATCCGGGTGTACAGCGCCGCGAAGAGAAGCGCGAATGTGATCCAGGGCAGGATCAGATGGTACGCCCACTGCCCGGGGCCGCCGCAGGCCGCTCCGGGCTCCGGGCTGAAGAAGTCGCAGTAGCCACCGATCGGCGCGATTCCAAGCCTGAACCCGAAGATGTACGAGAACATCAGCCCGATCCAGAGCGGGTGAGCGGAGACCCCGATCAGGACGAAGAGCATGCCCAACCTGTCTAAGAGCGAACGCGGCCGCAGGGCCGAGAGGATGCCGACCGGGATCGCGATCAGCAGCCAGACGATCACGCCGCCGACGACGAGCGCGGCAGTGATCGGCGCGCCCTGCGCGATCATCAAGCGGACGTCCTGACGGGTGTAGGTCGAAGTCCCTAGGTATCCGCGCGTGAGGATCCGCGAGAGAAACTGGCCGTACTGGTGGTAGACGGGACCCGTGAGCTGAGGAGGCCCGACCTGGATGCTGCTCTCGGACTGTCTGCGCCGAAACGCACCGGTCCCGGAGCTCGTCGGGATGACGAAGAAGACGATGAACGTCGAGATCGTGACCGCCAGGAACACGATCGCCGCTGCGACAGCCCGCCTGCCGAGGTAGATCAGCACCTACGCCCCATCCTACGCCCGCCACGTGGGACCGGTTTCTCAGTTTTCGCGCATGAAGTGCTCCCACGACGGAAGCTCGATCGGGCGGCCGTCGAGCAAGAGCTCGAGGCCCTCGCCTTGCTCGCATCGCCCGATGACGGCGAATGCACCGGGCCCCGGCAGCGCTGCCAGCAACTCGTAGTCCTCGCCGAAGCCGAGATCTTCGATCGTGGCGCCTTCGGCGAGGGGAACCCGCTCGAGCTGGACCAGAATCCGGCACCTCGACCGCTCGGCGATGTGACCCGCGTCGACGGCGAGGCCGTCCGAGAGGTCGAGTAGCGCGTGCGCCTCGCGGGCGAGTTGCTTGCCCTCCTCGATCCGCAGCGGCGGCCGCACGTAGCGCTGTTCCCGGAACGCAGCTCCGGCGGCTCCGAGCGGCCCGGTCACAACCACGACGTCGCCCGGCTGGGCACCAGCGCGGCCCGGTACGCGCTCCGCATGTCCGAGCGCCGTGACGCTGAGGTAGACGCGCTCGGCCCTCGTCGTGTCTCCGCCCAGCACGGGTACGCCGGCTTCGCCGATGCCCTCGTACAGCTCGATCACGCTCTCCACCTCCGCGTCGGGCGGCAGGCCGAGACTTACGAGCAACGCGTCCGGATCCGCACCTGACGCCGCGAGATCGCTGAGGTTCACTGCCGCCGCGCGAAAACCGAGCTCCTGCCACGAGATCCAGTCGAGCCGGAAGTGGACACCCTCGACGAGCGCGTCCTGCGTGACGACGAGGCCGTCACCGAGTTGTGCCGCGTCGCCCTCGATTCCCTGGGCGAGCCCACGGCGCTCCAGCTCGGCCAGCAATCCCTGCTCGCCGAGCTCAGACAGTCGCATCGTCGAGCGCCTCGCGCACGCCGGCTGCCTCAGCCGCTGCTCGCATGACCGCGACACCGGTGGCCCCGGCGCGCAGGCAGTCGGCGGCGTTGCCGGCGTCGATCCCGCCGATCGCTATGACCGGGATCGACACCGCCTCACAGATCGCGGCAAGCCCGTCGAGACCGATCGGGTCGTCGGCATCCGGCTTGGACGGTGTCGCCCAGACGGGTCCGGCACCGATGTACGACGCACCCCGCTCCTCGGCAGCGTGAGCCTCGGCGACACTTGACGCCGAGAGCCCGAGCACGAGGTTCGCGTCGAGTGCCCGTTCGGCACCTTCGTCTGTTCGCCCCAGGTGAACCCCCTCCGCGCGAAGCTCGATCGCTGCTTCGACGTCGTCGTTGACGACGAAGATCGCTCGCTTCGCGCAGAGCGCGCGGAACAGCTCGCCGCGTTCCACGATCTCGCTCGTCGCCACTCCCTTGAGCCGAAGCTGGACGACGGTCGCACCACCCTCGATCGCGCGCCGGGCTACGTCGAGCTCATTCACGATCGCGTGCAGCCTCATGCGTCCTCAACGCGGGCGCGGGAGTCGACGGTCGCAGGATCCAGGTTGTAGAGGGCGTCGTAGAGCGCGACGTGGAAGGAGCCCGGGCCCTTCGCCTCACGCGCGGCGTCCTCGCCGGCGACGCCGAAGGCGACCAGAGCCTCCGCGGCCGCCAGGAGCGGTTCCTGTGCGACGGCGAGGAACGCGCCGGTGACCGCTGTCGACATGCAACCGGTACCCGTGACCGTTCCCAGGAGCTCGTGGCCGTTCGCCACGGCGAGAACCGTCTCGCCGTCGGAGACGTGGTCGACCGGGCCCGTGACGGCGGCGACCGTGCCCAAGGCCCGCGCCGCGGCTCGAGCGAGCTCCGCCCCGCCCGTCGAGATCGATTCGACGCCTCGGATCTCCGCCTCCTGCCCCGCGAGCGTGGCCAGCTCTGCGGCGTTCCCGCGCACGACCGAGACCTCGAGCTCGCCGAGCAGCCGGCGCGCGGAGTCGGTCCGGTAGCGCGTGGCGCCGGCGCCAACCGGGTCGAGCACGATCGGAACGCCCGCTGCGTTCGCCGCGCGGCCTGCGCGCAGCATCGCCTCGACCCAGTCGGGCGAGAGCGTCCCGATGTTCAGCACGAGCACGCCGGCCAGGGTGGCCATCTCCTCGACCTCCTCGAGCGCGTGCGCCATCACGGGCAGCGCTCCAAGCGCGAGCGTCGCGTTCGCCGTCTCGTTCATGACCACGTAGTTTGTGATCTGGTGCACAAGGGGTTTTCGCTCGCGGAGCCCCCTCAGGTCGCTACCGGTGGAAAGACTCACGACGCCGCCCGTAGGTCGAACACGTCGACCGGCCCCTCGCCCGCGCCGAGCTCGGCCAGTCCGTGGGCGACGGCATCCGACGCGACGCGCCCCGCGGTGCGCGCGGCCTCGAGCAGGGGCACTCGCTTGGCCAGTTCCGCTGCGAGCGTCGCCGAGTGAGTGCACCCAGCGCCGTGAGTCGCCGACACATCGTGTCGATCCACCGGGATCTCGACGTGCTCGTAGCCGTCGAAGAGATGATCGACCGCCTCTGCCCCGTGGCCGCCGGTCACAACCACGGCAGCCGCACCGAGCTGGTGCAGGCGCTCTGCCAGCTCCCGGCGGGTGCCTGCGTGGCCCGCCAGCGCCTCGGCCTCGGGGAGATTCGGCGTCACGACGGTCGCCAGCGGAAAGAGCCGCGAGACGAGAGAATCGAATGCGTCCTCTCGTAGCAAGCGCGCGCCTGAGCTCGCAACTATCACAGGATCGACGACGAGCGACACGCGATGATCCTCGAGGTAATCCGCAACCGTCTCGATCAGCGCGCGCGAGAAGAGCATCCCGGTCTTCGCGGCGTCCACACCGATGTCGTCGAAGACAGCCTTCAGCTGATCGGTGACGAAGTCCGGAGGAACCTCGTGGACGGCCGCAACGCCGGCCGTATTCTGCGCCGTCAGCGCAACGATCGCGCTCATCCCGTGGCAACCGGCCCGCGCGAACGCCTTCAGGTCGGCCTGAATCCCAGCGCCGCCCCCGGAGTCGGAGCCGGCAATCGTCAAGCAACGTGGTACAGACATGAACTCCCTCCGCCGGCATGACCCGGATCAGGTTCGGCGGGTGTGATCTCAGCCCGTGAGGGCACCCCGGTAGACCAACGTTACCATCGTCGTATGGCCACAACGCCGCTCGTGAACTGGGACGAGCTCCTTACCGGGGACGAGCTCGCCTACCTCGGAAACGAGCCTGAGCAAGCGGCGCGCACGGCGCCGCTGCCGCAGGAGCTCGACCCTCGGGTGCGCGATGCGCTCGCAGCGCAGGGGATCGACTCGTTGTATGAGCACCAGGCCGAGACCTGGGACACTGCGGCTCGGGGCGAGCACGTGATCGTGACCACCGGGACCGCGAGCGGGAAGACGCTCGCCTTCAATCTGCCTGTCCTCGACGCGCTCGCCCGGGAGCCGAAGCAGCGGGCGCTCTATCTCTACCCGACCAAGGCGCTCGCGCAGGATCAAGTGCGCAGTCTCTCCGCCTTGAAGATTCCGCGCCTGCGTCCGGCAATCTACGACGGCGACACCGAGAGCGAGCGCCGCTGGCAGATCCGGAAATGGGCCAACCTGGTCCTGACGAACCCGGACATGCTGCACGTCGGCGTGCTCCCACACCACGACCGCTGGGGGGACGTGCTCTCGAACCTCCGCTACGTGATCGTCGACGAGGCCCACGTCTACCGCGGCGTCTTCGGCTCGCACGTGGCGAACGTGTTACGGCGGCTGCGGCGGCTCGCGAGGGTCTACGGCGCGGAGCCGCAGTTCCTACTCGCCTCGGCGACGATCGCGAACCCAGGGGAGCTTGCGCACGAGCTGCTCGGGCTCGACTTCACCGTAATCGGCGACGACGCTGCTCCCCGAGCCGAACGCACGATCGCGCTCTGGAACCCGCCGCTTCTGGACGAGGAGCTCGGGGTGCGGGCCAGCGCGCTCGGCGAGGCGTCCAAGTTGATGGCCGATCTCGTCTCACGCGGACTGCGCACGCTCTGCTTCGCCAAGAGCCGCAAGGCTGCGGAGCTGATCCATCGCTTCACCGTCCAACGGCTGGACGACCGGGCGCTCGCGGAACGCCTGTCGCCGTATCGCGCCGGCTACACGCCTGCACAGCGGCGAGAGATCGAGCGGCGGCTCGTCGAGGGCGAGCTGCTCGGCGTCGCCGCCACCGACGCCCTGGAGCTCGGAATCGACGTCGGACTCCTCGACGCCGTGCTGTCGGTTGGATTCCCCGGAACCGTCGCCAGCCTCCGCCAGCAGTGGGGCCGAGCCGGGCGACGCGGACACGGGCTCGCCGTGCTCGTGGCGAGCGAGGATGCGCTCGACCAGTACTTCATGCGCGAGCCGGAGACGCTCTTGAGCCGCCGGGTGGAGGCTGCGATCCTCGACCACGAGAACCCGCGCGTCCTCGACGGACATGTCCAGGCCGCCGCTTTCGAGGCGCCGCTCGACGATGCCGACCGCGACGTGCTCGGCGACACGGCGCTCGAGCGCGCTGCGCAACTGCCGGAGCTGAAGCAGACGAAGGCGGGCTACGTCTGGGCCGGCAAGGACTACCCGGCGGCGCGCGTAGCCCTCCGCTCGGCAAGCCCCGACGCGTTCAGCGTTGTGGACGCCTCGAGCGGAGCGATTCTCGGCCTGGTCGAGCTGGAGCGCGCCTATTCCACCGTTCACGAGGGAGCGATCTACCTCCACCGAGGCGAGTCCTATCGGGTGCTCGCGCTCGACCTGCCCGCCCGAAGCGCGCTCGTCGAGCCGTTTTCAGGCGACTACTACACGCAGGCTAAGAAGGAGACGATGACAGCGATCGAGCAGGCCAAACGAGCCGAGCAGCGCCTCGGGCTCGAGCTCTCGTTCGGCGACGTCGTCGTCACCGAGCAGGTCGTCGCCTACCAAAAGAAGTCGATCCGCGACCAGGGGACCCTGGAGCTCGTCCCGCTCGATCTTCCCCAGACGACCTTCGAGACCGAGGCGACCTGGTTCCTGCCGGAACCGTGGATGCTCGAAGACCTGGAGAAAGAACCGCGGCTGCTCGGATCGCTTCACGCCGCCGAGCATTCGATGATCGCCCTGCTCCCGCTCTGGGCGATGTGCGACCGCTGGGACATCGGCGGGCTCTCGACGAACATCCACTTCCAGACCGGACGCCCCACGATCTTCATCTATGACGGCCACCCCGGCGGCGTCGGGATCAACGAGCGCGGTTTCGCGGCTTTCGAGGGCTGGGTCGAGGACACGGCGAAGATGCTGGAGGGCTGTCCTTGCGAGCACGGCTGCCCCTCGTGCGTCCAGTCGCCGAAGTGCGGCAACCTGAATGAGATGCTGGACAAGTCCGGCGCGCTGACCCTGCTCCGCCGGATGCTATCGGCCGACTAGGCCCGACGCGGTCTGCGAACGAGCTCTCCGCTGCAGTTCGGGCACACGTGCCCGAACGACTCGGCGCATTCGCCGCAGAAGGTGCATTCGAAGGCGCAGATGTAGGCTTCGCCGCCCGCCGCGAGCACCGCGCCGCAGCGCTCGCACGAGTTCCTCATCTCCAGAGCCATCAGATGGAGGCTAGCGCGCGCTCGACCGCCTCCACGGGCGACGAAGCCCGCTCCAACCCTTCGATCTCCCAACCTGGGTCGAGCACGACGACGGGGCGCCCGAGCACTCGCGCGAATCCGATCTCGGCGAGCGTGCCCCAGCGGCCTCCGACGGCGATCACGGCGTCACCGGAGGCGACGACAGCCAGGTTCCGGGCGTGCCCGATCCCGGTCACGACAACGTGGTCGATCCACTCGTTCGCACCTCTCCGCGACTCTCCGGGCAGGATCCCGATCGTCGTCCCGCCCGCGGCCTTCGCACCCCGCGCAGCCGCGGCCATCACGTCTCCAAGGCCGCCGCAGACGAGAGTGCACCCGTGCTCGGCGAGCAGGCGTCCGACCTCCTCCGCGCGCTGGACATGCTCGGTGCCGCTACCGATCACAGCCACCTGGACGTTCGCCATCGCGCGATAGTAGAGGCATGGCGGAACGGGAAGCTCGCGGCGGAACTCTGGTCCTCGGCGGGGGATTCGCCGGCGGCTACGTTGCGCGTCTCTTGAAGCGCAACAGAGCGACCATCGTCAGCCGCGAGAACTTCATGCTCTACACGCCGATGCTGCCCGAGGCGGCGTCGGGGACGCTCGAGCCCAGGCACGTCGTCGTCCCGCTGCGAATGATGTGCCCGCACGCCGAGCTCATGCTCGGGAAGGTGGTCGGCGTCGACCTGGAGCACCAGAACGCGCGCGTGGAGACCGACGAGGGGCTCGTCAGGATCGAATACCGGAACCTCGTCGTGGCGCTCGGCGCGGTCGCGCGCGTCCTCCGGATCCCCGGTCTCGCCGACCACGCGCTCGGATTCAAGGATCTCGCAGACGCGATCCATCTCCGCAACCACGTCCTTCGGCGCCTCGAGGCGGCAGAGACGGCGGCCAGCGAAGAACACCGCCGGCGCGAGCTGACCTTCGTCTTCGTCGGCGCGGGCTACGCGGGCGTCGAGGCGCTCGCGGAGCTCTCCGACCTCGTCCGCGATGCGATCCGGCACTACCCCGCGCTACGCGGAGCACCGCAGCATTGGGTGCTCGTCGACCTCGCGCCGGCGATCCTCCCGGAGATCCCAACGCGCCTCGGAACCTACGCGGCCGAGCAGCTCTCCCGGCGGGGCGTCGACATCCGCACCTCGACGACGCTAAAGGCGGTCGAGGCCCACGCGGCGGTGCTCTCGGATGGCGACACGATCCCGACGAGCACCGTTGTCTGGACCGCAGGTGTCCGCGCCAACCCGGTGTTGCCCGAGCTGGGCTTTCCGGTCGACGACCGCGGTCGCGTCGTGGTGGACTCGACGCTGCGAGTCGAGGGACAGAAGAACGTCTGGGCACTCGGTGACGGCGCCCGCGTTCCGAACGAAGCGACGCCCGACCACCCCGACCCGCCCACCTGCCAGCACGCGCTCCGCCAGGCCCGGCGGCTCGCGAAGAACCTCCGCGGCGAGCCGCGGCCGTACCGGTACCGCATGCTCGGCCAGGTGGCGACTCTGGGCCGCTACAAAGGGATCGCGGACGTGCTCGGCCTACGCCTGCGCGGCTTCCTCGGTTGGTTCGTGACGCGGACGTACCACCTGTACCAACTCCCGCTTCTCTCGCGGAAGCTCAGAGTCGTCGTCGACTGGACTGTCTCGCTCTTCTTCCGGCGCGACGTCGCAGAGCTCGGGATGCTCGGCCATCCACATCGCCTTGGCGATGAGTGAGTACGAGCAGATCCTGGGGTTCATGCGTGCTGTCGAGGATCGCTCCGCGGAGCGCACCGTCGCGTCCCGCTTCGGCACCGCCGTCGTCCACGAGCGCCTCGCCCGAGTGCACGACCTGAACTTTCTGAGAGCAGACGCAACTGAAAAAGCCTCCGCCGAGGAGCTCGCCGCCGAAACGGAGCGAATCTACGGCCCGCTCGGCCTACGCCACCGCAAGGTGACCGTGCTGGACCGAGCCGAGTCCGAGCGGCTCAAACCGGCCTTTTCCGCCCTCGGTTGGCGCACGACCGCGTACGTGGTGATGGCGTCTCGGCAACGGCCGCAGCGCGCAGCAGACCTCTCCGTCGTCCGCGAAGCAGAAGCTGTGGAGCTCCGCCACCTCTGGGCCGAGGGGATCCGTCGCGCGCAAGAGGACGAAGAGGTGGTCCAGCAGCTCGTCGCGTGGAAGGATGTGATCGCGAAAGCGGTTCCGACTCGCTACTACGTCGCCGAGGCCGAAGGCAAGATTGTCGCCTACTGCGAGTTCTACTCCGAAGGTGGCATCGGTCAGTTCGAAGCGGTGATGACCCGAGAGCCGTACCGAAACCGCGGTCTCGCCAGCGCGCTCGTGCTGAAGTCCCTGGAACAGTCCCGGGCTGACGGAAACGCGCTGACGTTCTTGATCGCGCTCGAAAACGACTGGCCCCGGAAACTCTACGAGCGGCTCGGCTTCGAGCCGGTCGGCCTGTTCGACGACTTCGTCAAAAGGAGGTATCCGCCCTCCTCCAATAGATCCCGGCGAGGCGACGTGCCGAGAGGTTCTAGGGGCTGAGGGTTCGGAGCGCCAGGAGGAAGGCTTGGCGGTTGTCCTCTAGCCAGGCGACGAGACGGTCGTCACCTGCCTGCCCGCCCCGCAGTTCCCACGCCTCCGCGAACGCTGGCTCACCGGCGCTTGAGCGGCGCTCTACAAACCGAGTGCCGAGACGCTTGCCGGTGATGACCGCATCCACGAGCGGGCCGTGCTCTGCGCTTTTCAGGCCGTAGGTGTGTGCGAGGAGCGCGAGTCTTCGGAGCCGATCGAGATGGGCGCGTTCGCCCGACAGTTCTGGCGGCTGGAGTGGTATCCACATCCGCGCTGTCTGGGCGAGATCCCAGATGGGTCTGCCTGGTGCGGCGAAGTCGAAGTCGAGCGAGGCAACGGCTTCCCCGTTGCGGAAAACGACATTCTCGGGGCACACATCGTTGTGGCAGACGATCGGCCCGCCCCGCGGGTCTGCCAGTTCATCTGACCACTGGACGTGAGGCGGCGGCGAGAACGATCGAACTGCATGGTGGTAGCGGCGAAGGAGTCTCCCGACGCTCGCCAGAGCATCGTCAGTCAGCGACCACTCAGGGTAAGGCGGGACGGGAACATCCCCTCGATCCAGCGAAAGGTCTCCCTGCCGTCTTCATCACGACCGGTAAGCACCGGCGCCGGGAAACCCTCGACGGCAAGGTGCTAAAACAGAAGCGAGCTGGCAGGAAAATGATCGCCCACGGGCCTGCGGACGGTGTCGCCGACGCGGAGCACCTCTCCCCTGTTTCCCATGCCCCCTACGCGCGGTTCTTCGCCCATCCGGGTGAGCATAGGACCGCCCGTCGCGCCTTGCCGATTGTTGGAACGCATCATCAAGCTGAGGGTGATCTCGCCGCCCGCTGCGCCAGACAGCGCAATGCTTCCGCTTCGGGCTTCGGATCTTCCCCGCCTGCCAGCGCCGCGACCAGACGATCGCGTCGTAGTCGAGTTTCCGCATAGCCGCCGTTCTGGATCAGCCGTAAGAGTCGGCCGCGACGCGATGCCCGTTCCTGAAAAGCCCCGCATAGACTCTCTGCAATGCCCGCTGCTCTTGTTGTCCGCGGGCTCCAGAAGCGCTATGGGTCGGTCGAGGCGCTCGCCGGGGTCGATCTCGAGGTCGCGGAAGGTGAGCTCGTCGGGCTGCTCGGGCCCAACGGAGCCGGCAAGTCGACCCTCGTCAAGATTGCCTGCGGGCTCGTCCGCCAGTCGACCGGGACAGCCGAGGTCTGCGGGGCGCCCGCCGGGTCGATCGAAGCGCGCCGCGCCCTGGGTTACCTCGCCGAGCTCTTCCGCTTTCCGGGCTGGTATAGCGCCGACGAGCTGCTCGTACTCCATCAAAGGCTCGCGGGCTCGACCAAAGGTGAGGCAGAGCGGGTCGATCTGCTCGAGCTCGTCGGTCTGACCGACGCCCGCGAGCGCCGGGTCGAAGAGATGTCGAAGGGTATGCAGCAAAGGCTGGGGATCGCCCAGGCGCTCGTCGGCTCGCCGCGCCTGCTCCTCCTGGACGAGCCGACAAGCGCACTCGACCCCGTCGGGCGGCGCACTGTGCGCCGGCTGCTCGAAGAGCTGCAAGGACGCGGGGTCTCCGTCCTCCTGAACTCGCACTTGCTGAGCGAGATCGAGCTCGTCTGCGACCGCGTCGCGATCATGCTGCGCGGCCGCCTCGTCACGGAAGGCGCGCCCTCCGAGCTCGCGCGGCCCCGAGGAGTCGAGGTCGAGACGGACGAGGGAACGCGGCTCTTCCCGGACGCCGGGCGTGAAGACGTGCCCAAGATCGTCCGGGAGCTCGTTGCCGGAGGCCGTGAGGTCTACGGAGTGCGCACGCTGACCTCGACGCTCGAGGAGGTCTACGTCGAGGCCGTGGAAGGCGAGACCTCGTGAATGCCGTCTGGACGATCATCGTCTACGCCCTCCGCGAGAGCGTGCGCAGGAAGATGTTCCTCGTCGTCCTCCTGCTCACGCTCGCCTTCCTCGGGCTCTTCTGGCTGGCGACGTTGCACGTTTTCAACCATCTCTCCGGGATCAACCCGCCCTTCGGAGTCGACCGGAAGACGGTCGTCGGTGGCACGTTGCTCGGCCTCGCGATGTTCGCCACGCTCTTTCTGGGCACGGTGCTCGCCGTCTTCCTGACCCTCGGTGCGATCCGCGGCGATGCGGAGCGCGGCCTGCTTCAGCCGCTCGTCGTGCGCCCGATCGGGCGAGTGACCTTCCTCCTCGCGCGGTTCGCCGGCGCAGGATTGGTGTGCGCAGCGTACGTCGCGCTCGTCTACGTCGTCGCAATGCTGATCGTCGGCGGCGAGGGGCACTGGTGGCCCGACCAGATCGTGGCTCCCGCAGTCGAGCTCGCGTTGGCGGTCGCGGTGCTCGTCGCACTCTCACTCCTCGGCTCGGTCTTCCTCTCGGCGACTGCCAACGGCGTCGGCGTGTTCATGATCTTCGGCGCGGGCCTCGTCGGAGGACTGATCGGCCAGATCGGCCACGCTCTGAACTCCGCCACGCTGAGGACGATCGGCCGGGATTCCTCGTGGGTCATGCCGTTCGAGGCGCTCTACCAGGACGCGCTGCACCGGATCACCGCAAACTCGGCCGGGGTGACTGGGTTCGTCGTCCGACTGGGTCCGTTCGGCGGCGCCCAGAGCGGCAGTGCCTGGCTCTGGCCCTGGGTTGCGGTGTACCTCGCGCTCGTCGGCACCGCAGCCCTCGTCGGCTTCAACCGGCGCGACCTCTAACAGCCCTGGCGCGTGTTCCCGGGCCCCACGAGCATGCGCTTCATCGTCTTCGGATCGACGAGGTAGAGACCCTGCCTGTAGGCGGCCTCGGTCCCCGTAGCCGTGCTCGGCGAGGAGAACCGCGCTCGACCGTCCTTCGACCACCCGCGCGCCCGCAGGCGCACAAGTTGTCCGCTTAGGACAGAGTCTTGAGCGCCTTTGTGAGCGTCTGCTTTGTCTTCAGCACGCCCTCGAACAGGTCTCCGTAGCGCTCGACTCGTGCCAGCACCGCGTCCATTGTGAACGCGAAAGGGTCGAGGTCCTCGTTCACTTCTTCCCAGCGCAGCGGCGTCGAGACCGGCGCGCCGGGCTTCGGGCGCGTCGAGTAGACCGAGGCGATCGTCTTGCCCTCCCCGTTCTGGTTCGAGTCGATCAAGACCCCCCGGCGCTTCTTCTTCGACCACTCCGTCGTCGCGAGCTTCGAATGCGTGGTCGCGATCGCGGACGCGATGATCTCCGAGAACTCGCGTGCGTCCGAGTAGGTGTGCCGCCGCTCGATCGGGACGAGGATGTGAATTCCCTCGGAGCCGCTCGTCTTCACAAACGAGACCAGCTCCAGAGCGTCCAGCGCCTGCTTGACGAGCAGCGCCACCTGCACGGTCTCGGGGAAGCCGACGTCGGGTGAAGGGTCGAGGTCGAAGAGCACCCAATCGGGCCGGTCCGGCTTGTCGACCCGTGAGTACCAGGTGTTCATGTCGATGCAGCCCATGTTCACCATCCAGAGCAGCGCGAGCTCGTCGTTCACGAGCGGGTAGTTGATCCAGCGCTTGCGCCGCGGCGTCTCGCGCGTGGAGGCCTGGAAGCGCGCCGTCGGGATCCATTCCGGCATGTGCTTGGGTGCGTCCTTCTGGAAGAAGTGGTTGCCGTCCCACCCATCGGGATAACGCTTCATGGTGAACGGACGATCCTTGAGATGCGGGACGAGGACGGGCGCCACGGCGCGGTAGTACGCGATCAGGTCGCCCTTCGTGATTCCCTCCTCGCGCCAGAAGAGCTTGTCGAGGTTCGTCAGCTTGAGCAGGCGCTTGCCCTTGCGGATCTCGTTCTCGAGCGGCTCCTCCCGACGCACCTCGGCGGCGCTCTTGTCCTCGCGCAGGCCCTGGTAGGAGGGCGCACGCAGGTGTCCGTCGTGCGTCCACTCTGCGAACCGCACCTCGCAGACGAGCTTCGGCTCGACCCAGACGACGTCGCCTTTCCGCACCTTGGGCATCTTCGGAACGACCCGGAAGGGCGGATCCTTGCGCCCGAGCGGCTTCAGCTTCGTGAGCAGCTTCTTGATCTCGGCGTCCGTGAAGCCCGTGCCGCAGTTCCCGACGTAGACGAGGTCACCGCCTCGGTTCACGGCGAGGATGAGCGACCCGAGCGTGTTCGCTCGGCGGCCCTGGCCCTTCGTGTAGCCGGCGATCACGAACTCCTGGCGTTGCTCGGTTTTGATCTTGAGCCAGTCGCGTGTTCGTTTGCCGGGCAGGTAGTGGGAGTCGGCGCGCTTGGCGATCACACCTTCGAACCCCTGCTTCTCGGCCGCCTCGAAGAGCGCCTCTCCGTCGTCGAAGGCCTCCGAGAGCTGGACCGCGCGGGTGCTACGGTCGAGCAACTGCTCGAGCCGTTTCCGCCGTTCCGTCAGCGGCCGGTCGATCAACGGCTCTCCTTCGACCTCGAGCAGGTCGAAGACGAAGTAGACGTAGGTCGTCCCCGGCTTGCCCTGCTGCATCGCCGAGAAGGTCGCGCGACCGTGCTCGTCGAGCGCGCAGACCTCTCCGTCGAGCACGCAGTCGGGCGTCTTGACCGCCTTCTCGAGCGCCTTCGCGACGCTTGGAAAGCGCTCCGACAGATCGTTGCCGTTCCGGCTCGTCAGCGTCGCGTTGCCGCCGGCGACCCTGCCGATCGCGCGATAGCCGTCCCACTTCACCTCGAAGAGCCAGCCGCTGCCCTTCGGTACCTCCCTCGCCAGCGTCGCCAGCATCGGCTTGTAGTCGGCCCGCTTGCGCGGCGCGGGCGCCGACTCGTCCCGCTTGCGGACGATCAGCCAGTTCTTCGGGTCGCCGGAGAGCTTTGCCGGCACGAGCGCCCAGGTGCCCTGCAGGCGTTTCCCCTCCAGTCGAACCGTCAGCCCGCCGTTTTTCTTCTCCTCGACGAGCTCGTAGGTACCGGAGTCCCAGATCTCGACGGGCCCGGCGCCGTACTGGCCCTTCGGAATCACGCCTTCGAAGGTCGCGTACTCGAGCGGATGGTCCTCGACGTGGACCGCGAGGTGCTGCTCGCCCGGCTCGAGCGGGACGCCCTTCGGAACCGCCCAGCTCGCGAGCGCTCCGTTCCGTTCGAGGCGAAAGTCGTAGTGGAGCCGGCGCGCGTCGTGACGCTGGACGACGAAGATCGGCTGCTTCCCGCGCTTCTTCCCTCCGAACGGCTCGGGTGTCTGCTTGGGGTCGCGCTTGCGACGGTACTCGCGGAGCTCGGTCTTCGCCACGCGCCTAGTGTCCCTGCAGTGAATGTTGCCGAGTTTCTGGGTCGCGAGCACCAAGCGATGCAAGGACGCAGGGAGCCTGCATAGCCGAAGCTATGGAGGCGACTGAGGACGCGGCAGCGCGCCGTGTGATCGCGGGCCAGAAGCCGGCGGACATTTGCTGGAGGGGCACTAGCTTGCCTTGCGGCCGTTCTTCTTCGCCGCCGGCTTGCGTTTCTTCCGCTGCGTCTGCTCGACCGATTCCCGCAGGACCGCCATCAGGTCGACCACCTCGGCGTCCGCCCTGTCATCACCCGGTTCCTTGGCGTTGGCGCGCAGTAGCTCGAGCAGCTCTTTGCGCTCGACAAGGCGGCCCTTGTCGACCTCGAAGCCGCGGATGATCTCGTCGGCCTCGACGTGCTCGCCCGTGTCCTTGCGCACCTTGTCGTGGCCGATCGGCTGCAGGTCGCGCTTGTCGAGGAAGTGGAAGCGCAGTTCCTTCGACTCGGTCGCGGAGAACATCTGCACCGGCACGCTGACCAGCCCGAAGGAGATCGTTCCGGTCCAAATCGATCGCATGACGAGTGGATACCCGTCCTCATGTGCGTGGAAACGGGGAAAAGACTGTGGATACTGTGGACGGACAGGCGCGAAAGCGGCTTGGTTATGCCAAAACACCGATATTGCGGAAGCGAGCGCGGCGGCGGCGGCGCAATTCGTCGCCCGGCACGGTCTCGAGCTCGTCCAGCGACTCGCGCAGAGACTCGGAGAGCAGGCGTGCCGCCTCCTCGTAATCGTTCTGAGCACCACCCTCGGGCTCGGGCACGATCGCGTCGATCACGCCGAGCTCGAGGCAGTGAAGCGCGTCGGGCTTGAACGCGGCTGCGGCCTTCCGGGCCTCCGCGGCGTCGCGCCAGAGGATCGCCGCGCAACCCTCGGGAGAGATCACGGAATAGATCGCGTTCTCCTGCATCAGCACGCGGTCTGCAAGTGCGATCGCGATTGCACCGCCCGAACCGCCCTCGCCGATCACACATGCGACCGTCGGTACCTGGAGGCGCGCCATCACGGCCTGGGAGCGGGCGATAGCCCCGCCCTGGCCGTGCTGCTCGGCGGCAACGCCCGGGTATGCACCCGGCGTATCGACAAGAGTCACAACGGGGAAGCCGTGCCGGTCGGCCAGCTCCATCACACGCATCGCCTTCCGGTAGCCCTCGGGGTAGGCCATCCCGAAGTTCCGCCGCGTCCGCTCCTGGAGGTCGCGTCCCTTCTGATGACCGACGAGTGCGACCGTGCGGCCTTCGAGGCGGCCGATCCCGGAGACGAGCGCCTCGTCGTCGGCGCGCGAGCGGTCGCCGTGCAGCTCGACCCAGTCCTCGAGGATGCGCTCCACGTAGTCGAGCGTGTATGGGCGCTCAGCGTGACGAGCGAGCTCGACGGAGTGCCAGATCTCCTCGTCGGTCGACTCGGCCGCGATCCGCTCGAGCTGGCGCTGGAGCCTGTGCAGCTCGCCCGAGATCCGGGCACCGCGGAGGAGCGGCAGGCTGCTCAGCTTGCTCAGCCGGTCGCGGAGGCGAAGCTCAGCTTCGCCGGCCATTGCTGAAGAGGCGAAGGAGACGGGCGAGACGGTCGCGCAGCTCCTGGCGCGGCACGATCGCGTCGACGTGACCGAAACGCAGGTTCGACTCGGCGAGCCCGAAGTCGTCGGGCAGTTTCTCGCGCGTGGTCTGCTGAACCACGCGCGGGCCGGTGAAGGAGATCAGCGCCCCGGGCTCGGCCAGGACGACGTCGCCGAGGCTCGCAAAGCTCGCAAGCACTCCCGCGGTCGTCGGATGCGCCATCACGCTGATCAGCGTCCCGCCCCCGTCGTGCAGGTCCTCGACAGCGCACACCGTCTTCGGGAGTTGCATCAGCGAGAGGATCCCTTCCTGCATCCGCGCGCCGCCGGACGCGGTCACGGCGATCAGCGGGACGCCGTGCTCCAGAGCGCTGTCACAGGCACGGGCGAACTTCTCGCCGACGACGCGGCCCATCGAGCCGCCCATGAAGGAGAAGTCCATCACGGCGAGCTCGCAGGGGGACCCTTCGACGGCGGCGTTCCCGATCAGCATCGCCTCTCCGAGGCCGGTCGAGAGCTCGGCCTCCGCCAGGCGCTCGGTATACGGCCGCAGGTCGAAGAAGTCGAGTGGGTCGTCCGAGCGGAGCTCCGCGGCCTCCTCGACGAAAGTCTTCGGATCTACGAGCTGCGCGATGCGTGCGCGGGCGTGGACGTGGAAATGGTGACCACAGTGCGGGCAGACGAAGAGATGCCGCTCCAGCTCGTCGTCGCGATAGTGCGAGCCACAGGACGGACAGGTGTTGGGGTGCGGCTTGGCGCCCGGGTCGGGCGTGGGCCCGTCGCGGTGCTCGATCGATACATCGATGCGACTCGACATTCGCCGGAGTTTAGACAGGCGGCTACCGGCGCCGGTTACAGCCCGAGCGCGGCCGAGAGCCGGGTCAGTGGATCCACGTTGCGCTGGTCGGCAACAAGCGCCGAGAAGCCCGCCCCGAGCACGAGCGCTCGTTCGTCCACCTGCCGCAAAAGCTGCTCTACCTCCGCAACCGTGAGTCCTCCGGGCTCCGGCATGAAGACCGCCAGCTCGCCCGGCTCGAATACGTCCGCGTCGAGGGCGACGTACACACCCTCGGTCGAGTCGAGCGCCCGCTCGATTCCGCCGGCGCCTGTGTGAACGCCGGTGCGCTCGATGAATTCCCGCTCCGGCGGATCGAGGTTGCGTGCACCGACAAGCGCGACGTCGTCCGGGTCGACCGCCTCGGAGTCGATCAGCATGCGCAGTGGCATTCCCCACTCGTCACCTGACGGCGACGTCTCAGGGGTGTTCAGGTCGCCGTGTGCGTCGAGCCAGACGAGCGCGATCCGCCCGTGCCTGGCGGCGAGACCTTCAACCGCTCCAACGTGGGCGCAGCAGCATCCGCCGAGGACGAGGGGTCGTTCGGGAAGCTCGGTCGCAAGCGCGAGCGCCTGTTCGCCGAGCGAGTCCTCCGCGATCACCGCCGCCTCGGGGTAGGCGAGCGGAAGCTCCGCAGCGGCGGCCATCGCCTCGCCGTCCTTGCCCCAGGCTCGCGGAACACGCACGAGGCCCGCGCCGAACTCCCGGCCGCAAGCGTGACATTCGTAGGCGGGGCCGAGCGCAACCGCCGTCATCGTGCGGCAGTCGGGGCACTTCGCGCGAAGCCGCGACACGGCTAGAGGCTACCGGCGGCCGCGAGGTCTTTCTCGAAGATGACGGCGTTCCAGGCGACGTGCATCCCGGCGCGCTCGTACAGGTGCGTCGCGCCCGTCGGATTCGAGGCGTCGACGCCCAGTCCGATCGTCCGTTCCCCGCGGCGGTAGAACTCTCCGAACGCGTGGCGAAGAAGCGCGAGCGCGAGACCTCGCCGGCGCCAGGGCTTGCGCACGCCGATCGCGCCGATGAAGCCCATCCCGTATCGCTTCCAATCGCAGACGGAGACCGCGACGAGCTCGTCGCCGTACCTGACCGTGAACCAGAGGCTTGCGTCGAACGACTTCCGCTCTACTCGGCGCTTGTGCCAGCTCTCGTAAGACTCCGGCTCGTGATCCCATTCATCCTCGAAGACCTCCTCGAGCGCAGCGTGGAACGCGCGCGTCTCGCTCGGGTGGTCGAGCGACGAGATGCGGAATCCCTCCGGCCAGTCCGGTTCCGGGGGTGGCTCCTTCAGCTCGACCAGCATCCGGTAGAAGTGACGCACGGAGCGATAGCCGCGGCCCTCGAGCAGCGCGTGGGCCCGCTCGTCGGCGCCGAGAACAGCGTTCCGAAGGGCAGGAGCGCCGCGAGCAATCGCCTCCTCCTCGGTGAGGTCGACCAGCCTGGAACCGACACCACGATCGAAGAAGTCGGGATGGACGTAACCGTCGGCGAGCAGCTCGTCGCTGCGCTTGGTCAGCTCGCAGAACCCCGCGATCCGACCGTCGAGCTCGATGATCCAGGCATCCCGGCCGAGGTCGAGCTGGTGCCACTCATGGAGGACGTCGTTCGCGTCCGCCTCTGCCTGACCGACGAGCGCGAGGTCGAACGCGCTCATGACGCCGGTCACTGCCGCCGCGTCCGCCTCGGTGGGTCTCCGGACGTTCATGCGGGGACGAGCTCATCGAGTGTCTCGGGAAGTGGCTGCAGGTCGTTGAGCTCACGCGTCGGCGTGGGTCTGGGTTCCTCGCCGAGACGGTTGATCCAGACCGAAGTGAGGCCGAGCTCACGCGCCGGGGCGATGTCGTGGAAAAGGCTCGCGGCGACGTGGACGTGACGCCCGCGATCGGCGCCGGTCTGCTCGAAGAAGCGTTCCCAGTGGGCGTGCGCAGGCTTGTACGAGTGGATCTCCCCGGCGACGACGGCGAGCTCGAAAGGGACGCCGAGCCGCTCCTGCGACGCAGCGATCAGGTCGCGGTCCGAGTTGGAGAGGATTGCGAGCCGCCAGTCGCGCCGGCACAACTCCGCAAGCGCTGCCGAGACCTCCGGGAAAGGCGGCCAGTCGGGGAGCGAGTCGGCGAGAGCCGTCGTCTCGTCCCGGTTGAGCGTTACGCCCTCCTCGCCGGCGATCCCCCACAGCGCCTCGTTCAGCACGTCGCGGTACTTGCGGGAGCCGTCTTGCTCGAGCGCAGGCTCGAGCTCGTGGTAGCGGCCGAGCAGGCGGGGTGCGTTCCGCTTACCGAAGATCCGCGCGAGCGCGGCGGAGATCCCGGCGTCCCAATCGACGAGGGTTCCGTAGCAGTCGAAGGTCGCCCAGCGTTCCGAGGCCATGGGCTCGAGCTTAGCGCCGTGTCGTTTCGCCTCAGTCTTCGAAGCGGCGGATCACGATCGAGGCGTTGTGACCGCCGAAGCCGAACGAGTTCGAGACCGCCGTCCGGACGTCGGCCTTGCGCGGCTCGTTCGGGATGTAGTCGAGATCGCACTTGGGATCGGGCTGCTCATAGTTGATCGTCGGCGGCAGCACACCTTTCTGAACGGCAAACGTGCTGAAGATCGCCTCCACGCCACCTGCAGCGCCCAGGCAGTGCCCCGTCGAGCCCTTTGTCGACGAGATCGGCGTCTTCCGCGCAGCCTCTTCCCCGAGCGCCAGCTTGATCACGCGCGTCTCGCTCGCGTCGCCGAGCGGCGTCGAAGTGCCGTGCGCGTTGATGTAGTCGATCTCGTCCGGTGCGACTCCCGCGTCCGCCAGCGCCATCGTCATCGACCGGGCCGGGTTCTTCCCGGTGGGATCGGGCTCCGTGATGTGCTGGGCGTCGGAGGAGACGCCGTACCCCAGGAGCTCGGCGTAGATCTTCGCGCCGCGCGCTTTTGCGTGGTCGAGGTCCTCGAGGACGATCATCGCGCCGGCCTCGCCCATCACGAACCCGTCACGCCCGGCGTCGAAGGGTCGGCTTGCGCGCTCAGGATCGTCGTTCCGCTTCGACAGTGCGCGCATGGCGCCGAAGCCGGCGATCCCCACGCGTGTCACCGGAGCCTCCGTCCCGCCGCAGAGCATCACGTCCGCGCGGCCGAGCCGGATCGCGTCCGCGCCTTCGCCGATCGCCATGTTCGAAGCGGCGCAAGCCGTGCACTGCGAGGAGAGCGGCCCCTGCGTACCGAGCTCCATCGACACCCACGCCGCGCCCATGTTCGGGATGATCGCGGGAATCGAGAACGGATTGACCCGGTCGGGCCCGCGCTCCTTGAGCATGTCGTAGCAGTCCTGGAACGCCTTCAGCCCGCCGATTCCGGTGGCGACCGCGGCGCCGATCCGGTCGGACTCCTTCGCCACGTCGAGGCCCGAGTCCGCTTCGGCCTGGCGGGCCGCAGCGACGATCATCTGGGCGAAACGATCCATCCTCCGGGCCTGCTTCCGGTCGATCCACTCGGCGGGGTCGAAGTCCTTCAGCTCGCACGCGAAGTGCACGCCGTAGTCGCTCGCGTCGAACTGCGTGATCGGGCCCGCGCCGGAGCGACCCGCAAGCAGGTTCTCCCACGACGTCTCCGCGTCGTTTCCGAGCGGCGTCACGGCGCCGATGCCCGTGATCACAATTCTTCTGCGGCCGTTGGCGCTAAAGGTGTTCACATCCCAAGACCTCCGTCGACGAGCAGCACTTCGCCCGTGATGAACGAGGCCTCGTCGGAGCACAGAAAGCGTACTGCACCGGCTATGTCCTCCGGCTCGCCGAAACGGCCGAGCGGGGTGTTCTGCAGCATCGCCTGTCGCAGCTCGTCGGGGATCTCGTCGGTGAGACGCGAGGAGACATAACCCGGAGCGATCACGTTAGCCCGGACGCCTCGTGATCCGAGCTCCCGGGCAAGCGACTTCGTGAAGCCGATGATCCCCGCCTTGGAGGCCGCGTAGTTCGTCTGGCCCGGGTTGCCGTGGAGGCCGACGATGCTCGAGATGTTCACGATCGACCCGTACCGCCGGCGCATCATCCCGCGCGCGGCGGCGCGGCAGGTGTGGAAGACGCCGCCCAGATTCGTGTCGATCACGGCTCGCCAGTCCTCGTCGGACATGCGGGCGATGAGGCCGTCCCGGGTCACACCGGCGTTGTTCACGAGCACGTCGAGGTCGCCCGCTTCCTCCACGAGGCGCTTCGCCTCGTCCGGATCGCCGACGTCGGCCTGAACGGCGCGACCGCCGGCCTCACTCGCAACCCCCTCGGCCTCCTCGGCGCCCGAGCGGTAGCCGACGACGACGGACGCGCCGGCCCGGCCCAGCTCCAGCGCGATCGCCCGGCCGATCCCGCGCGACCCGCCGGTCACGAGCGCCGTCTTCCCTTCGAGCGAGCAGAAGGCCACGCTAGGTGGTGGAAAGCGCTTCTTCGAGCTTGTGCAGACCGGCGAGATTGTTGACCGGGATCGCCTTGATGCTCGCGTCGCAGCGCCTGAGCAGGCCGGAGAGCACGTTCCCCGGGCCGACCTCGACGAACGTCTTCACGCCCTCGGGCACGAGTCCCTTGACGGCCTGCGTGAAGCGAACGGGGGCCGTGAGCTGCTCCACCAGCAAAGTCCCCATCCGCTGGGCCGGTTCGATCTTCGCCGTCACCGTCGACATGAACGGTGCCACCGGATCACGGAACTTGACGCGCTCGACCGCCGGGCGCAGGCGATCCGCCGCCCGTTCGATCAGCGGACTGTGAAACGCTCCCGAGACCCGGAGCTTCACCGTTCGGCGCGCTCCTTGCAGCTCCGCTTCCGAGCAGCATTCGTCTACAGCGGGGTCCTCGCCCGAGACGACGATCTGGCCCGGACAGTTGTAGTTCGCGGGCCAGACCCCGACGATCCGGCTGCAGAGCTCTTCCACCGACTCGTCCGGGAGCCCGAGGATCGCCGCCATCGAGCCGGGATGCTCTCTCGCCGCCTCGGCCATCGCGAGACCACGCTCGCGCACGAGCGCGACCGCCTCCTCCACGTTCATCACCTCCGCCGCCGCGAGAGCGGCGAACTCACCGACGGAGTGCCCGACGACGTAATCGGGGCCGATGCCACGGGAACGCAAAACCGCGAGGACGGCGAGACTCGTGGCGACCAGCGCGGGTTGCTGTACCTCGGTCTCGACCAGCTCCTCGAGCGGCGCCTCGAAGCACAGACGGCGCAGATCGAGGTCGGCCGCCTCGCTCGCCTGTTCGAAGACGTCCATCGCCTCGGGGAACGCCTCGGCCAGCTCGCGGCCCATTCCTTGCTCGAGCGATCCCTGTCCTGGAAAACAGAAAGCGATTTTCGTCATCGGGTTCCTCCGTTCGTCCATTCGATCAAACCTGAGCCCCACGTGAGGCCGGCGCCCATCCCCGTCATCAAGACGAGCTCTCCCGCGCGCAGCCTTCCGTCGGCCTCGGCGTCAACGAGGGCGAGGGGGATCGAGCCCGACGACGTGTTGCCGTACCGGTCGACGTTCACCACGACGCGCTCGGGCGGAATTCCCAGCTTCTGGACCGCGTAGTCGATGATCCGCACGTTCGCCTGGTGCGGTACGTAGACATCGACGTCGCTGACGGTGAGCCCGCACTTAGCGAGCAGCTGATTGGCCGACGAGACGAGCACGCGAGTGGCGAACTTGAAGACCTCGCGCCCGTTCATTTTGACGAAATGCTGCCCCTGCGCGACCGTCTCTGCGGTCACAGGGGCGCGCGAGCCGCCCGCCGGCAGATAGAGCTCCGGTCCCCCCGAGCCGTCGGCGCCGAGCTCGAAGCCGAGGAAGCCCCCCTTCGGCACTCGCTCGAGCACGACCGCGCCGACGCCGTCGCCAAAGAGCACAGAGGTTGAGCGGTCGGTCCAATCCATGATCTTCGACAGCACGTCGCCGCCGATCACGAGCGCCCGCGAAGCGAGTCCGCCTGCGAGCATCCCGTAGGCCTGGGCAATGGCGTACATGAAACCGGTGCAGCCGGCAGAGAGGTCGTAGGCGGCCGCGTCGGGGGCACCGAGCTGGTCGGCGAGCAGTGCCCCGGTGGATGGAAAGGCCATGTCCGGGGTGACCGTGGCGACGACGATCAGATCGATCGAAGCCGCGTCCACGCCCGCCTGCTCGAGCGCTTGCTCGGCCGCCGGCAGACAGAGATCCGACAGCGCCTCGTCGTCCGCGGCGATCCGGCGCTCGCGGATCCCCGTTCGCTCCATGATCCACTCGTCCGACGTGTCCATCCTCTGCGAGAGCTCGTCGTTTGTCACCACTCGCTCGGGCACATGACCGCCGAGGCCGGTGATCGAGATCGCGACGCCGTTCTGCGCGGTGCCGATCATCTCTCCACCCCGTCGCTCGGCTCGGCCTCGCGGACGATCATCTTTCCACCGCGAACGTCAAGTTCGCGCGCGCGGCAAGCTGGTCGCCGACGCGAGCGGTCGCCTTTCCGCGCCCGATCGGGCCTCGCACCTGCTGTAGCTCACACGTCAGCTCGAGCTCGTCACCCGGCTCCACGATCCGCTTGAACCGGCAGTCGTCGATTCCGGCGAAGAGGGCGATTCGTCCGCGATTCTCCTGCTGGGAGAGGACCGCGACCGCGCCGGTCTGGGCCATCGCCTCGACGATCAGCACGCCCGGCATCACCGGTCGTCCCGGGAAGTGGCCCGCGAGATACCACTCGTCGGGCCGCACGGTCTTGCGCGCGACAACACGCGAGCCCGGCTCGAGCTCGAGGACCTCGTCGATGAGCAGAAACGGCTCGCGGTGCGGCAGGATCGCCTCGATCTCGGTTCGATCTAGCGTCACGCGACGTCGCGGTTTGCCAGACGAGCGCGCAGGCCGTTCCGAGCACGGTGCGCGTAGCACTTCGCCGTCCCCACCGGCATCCCGGAGGACGACGAGATTTCAGCGAAGGAGTAGCCGAGCGCGTCCTTGAGCACGACGACCTTCGCCTGCTCGGCCGAGATCCCGGCGAGGCCGGCGCCGAGCTCGGCTCGCAGTTCCGCGAGGGCCGCCTCGCGTCCAGGGTCCGCCTCGCCGGCGATGCGCGAGTCCTCCAGCAGCGGCTCGCAGCGCCGAACGCGCTGGCGCGCGCCGAGGTCGCGGCACGTGTTCACGACGAGCCGATGCAGCCAGGTGGAGAACTGCGACTCTCCGCGAAACTGCCGCAGACGCGTGCAGAGCTTGGCCAGTGCCTCCTGGGAGGCATCGCGCGCATCTTCAGGATCTTCGAGCAGGTGCAGCGCCAGGCGCTCGACTTTTGCCGCATGGCGTTCGCACAGCGCTCCGAGTGCGCGCCGGTCGCCGTCTTTCGCTCGCTTGACCAAGATCGGGTCGCTCAGCCTCTCGTAGACAAGCGGCTGTTCTGGCCGCTTCTGCATGGTGTGACGACCCGTGCGCAAAGGAGGTTGCAAGCGGGCTAGTCTAGTCGCCCATGCCGGGCTCGCTGACGCGGGAGGCCGTTGTTCCGCGCTTGCGAGGCCGCTTCGGCGGGGAGTACCTCTACGCCGAGCGCTGCGCCTCGACGCAGCGGTTGATTCCGCCCGAGGCGCCGGACGGAACCGTCGCCGTGGCAGACGAGCAGACGGAGGGGCGCGGTCGGCTGGGCCGCCGTTGGGAGGCGAAGGCCGGTACGAGCGTGCTGTGCTCAGTGCTCCTGCGACCCGACGTCGCGCCGACGCGTTTACCTGAGCTCACCCTTGTCGGCGCGAGGGCGTGCGCCACGGCAATCGAAGCGGTCACCGGGCTCCAGACGACCCTCAAGGATCCGAACGACGTGCTCGTGGGCGGCCGTAAGGTCGCGGGAGTCCTCGGCGAGTCGAGCGAGGGGCGAGTCGTGCTGGGGATCGGCATCAACGCGAATCTCGCCGAGGACGAGCTCCCGCGCGAGACGCGGCTACCGGCGACGTCGCTCCAGGTCGAGCTCGGGGCGCCGGTCGACCGAGTCGACCTCCTCGTCACGCTGCTCGAGCAGCTGGAACGCGAATACGACGCCTGGCTGTCCTAGGGCGCGCGAACGGGCGTGCTCACGTTGCCGGCGCCGTCTTCGGCTGTCGCAGTGAGCGCCTGGACCTGACCCACGTGGGCAAGCCGGAAGACGCCGGCCTTCGCCGCCTTCACGACCCGTTGGCCGTCGAGATCGGCGGTAACCGTCGCCGCCTCGCTGAGCCAGAAAGAGAGCTTGACCAAAGAGAGGAGCCGCAGGACCGGCGCTCTCGTGTCGACCACGAGCTTCGCCTCCTGTTTCAGCGTCGTGAACGAGTCCTTCGCCGTGACGACAGCCTGGTAGCTCCCGTCCGGCACTCGCTTGCCGCTGGCGCTCCCGTCCCAAACGACCTGCTGGGAGCCGGGCTGAAGCTGGCCGCTCGACACCGTCGTGATGAGGCGGCCGACGCGAAGGAGACGCACTTCGACCTGCGCCGGCGAGGCAAGCGTGAACGTGAGCAAGGCAGAATCCGAGCGCCCGTCGCCGTTCGGGGAGAAAGCCCCCGGCGACGCAGCGAACGCCGCAAGCGTGCGATCGACGAGCACCGCCGCAGCAGCGCGGGCCCCGCCCGAGGCGATGACGACCCGATAGCGGCCGTCCGGGAGACCCGAGCCATCCCAGCGAAAGGTGTGCCTCCCCGAGGTGCGCAGCCCCGTGAAGAGCGTCGCCACAGTCGTGCCCGCGGCGTCGATCAGCGTCGCCGTGACCGTCGCGGATCGGCGCAGCCGGTAGGCAACCGTGACCGCGTCGTTGCGCCCGTCGCCGTTTGGCGTCACGAGGCGCGGCTCGACGGCGACACTCGCGACGGTCAGCGGGGCACCGACCGTCCCAGTGGCCGGACGGGCCCCGGGCGTCTCGATTGCGTACGAGTAGACACCGGGCGCCGCGGCAGTCGCATCCCAGGTCCAGTCGACGTTCTTGCCGCTCCCCGTGCCCGTGTCGACGACGTCTCCGAGGGAGTCGGTCACGGTCACGGTCCAGGAAGCCGCGAGCGACACGCGTGCGGTGAAACGGATCGGCCCGCCGAGCTTCCCGGCCACCGCCGGGGCGTAGAGCTTCGGAAGCCCCGTCGCCGCGACAGCACGCGCGATTCCAGGCAGCTGTGCGTAGATCCCGTCGCCCGGACAGCTCGTCGGACCGCTGTCGCGGTGACCCGAAATCGCTCGCAGCCTCACGGCTGTCCCCGCTCGGTAGCGGGGGTTGCCGTTGGAGATGCGCGTCACGGTCGAGAGCGGATCGACGTGCGCGAGGTCGAGCCGCCAGGCCAGGAGCTTCACGAGCGACGCTCGGGCCGCAGCCGGAAGCGACGCGCCCTCGTAGTTCCCGATCACCGCCACTCCGACCGAGCCCCAGTTGAAGCCCTGCGCATGCGCACCCATCACGGGCCGGTCGATCCCGCCATACCGGCCCTCGAAGACCTGGCCGTAGCGGTCGACGAGAAAGTTGTAGCCGATGTCGTGCCAACCGTTACCGAGCACGTGGTAGAGCTCGATTCCACGCACGATCGCCGCCGAATCGCCGGGCCCGTACGAGTTCGAGCCCGCGGTGTGGTGGACGAGCGCGAAGTGGACCGCGTCCGCGTAGACCGGGCCGGTTCGGCGGATCGACTCGTTGGCGCCCCAGGAGGACCGCGAGATGATCGGAGGCGAGCCCGCGACCGAGAGCGTCCGCGTTGACCCCCGCGCCGCCACGGTGCGGACGAAGTACGCGCGCAGCCGGCTGACACCTCGCGCGGCGCGATATTCGATCGCGTCGGAAGCGCCCGTCCAGTACGGGCTGCCGAGTTGCCATCCCCGCAGACGCGATCCTTCGGCAGAGCTCGCGTCGGGCCGGTCGTCCTCGGGGGCTGCCGGTTGCCAGGAGCCCCAGTGTTGCTGGGCATCTCGTGTCCTGAAGACGACCCTGCCCGCCCCACGCCAGTGCAGCCCCACGAGGTCGAAGCGAACCGGCGCATGGGCATACAGAGACCGCGAGCCGTGAAGCGGAAGCTCGCGGACAACGAGCGCGTCGGTCGCGGCGTGTGCGACACCGGGAGCGACGAGCAGCGCGACGAGTGCGGCACGAAGCGGTCTCATCGGCGAGGACCCGCCTGCAGGGTGGCACAGTGTGAGGCCACCCACAAGCCGACGGGTAGAATCTTTACGATCGTGAAAAGGGTGCTTCTGCGGGCTTTTCTCGGCTCACTTGCCGTGGCCCTGGCCCTTTCCGCCCCCGCACTGGCCTCCGCAGCGCGCCCGCGCGTGCTCGCGGTCCACTTCGCACTCGACATCAATCCGGTCACGCAGGACTACCTGACCTCGGAGCTCGACCGCGCGAACAATGGCCACTACGACGCCGTCGTCATCCTGCTCGACACGCCCGGCGGCCTCTCGAGCTCGATGGAGACGATCTACAAGAAGGAGCTCGCGTCCAAGGTCCCGGTGATCGTCTACGTCTCGCCAAAAGGCGCGGGCGCAGCATCCGCAGGCGTCTTCGTCGGCCAGGCGGCAGATGTGCTGGCGATGGCTCCTGACACGAACATCGGCTCCTCGACGCCGATCGACCAGAGCGGCGGGAACCTGAACAGCGACCTGCGCCGCAAGGTGATCAACCACTTCGCCGCCAAGTTGCGCACTCTGGCACGAACCCACGGCCGCAATGCACAGTGGGCGGACCGGGCCGTGCGCAAGGCCTCGAACATCACGGACGACGAGGCGCTAAGGATTCACGTGATCGACGCGGTGGCGCCCGATCTCCCGAGCCTCCTGCGCAAGCTCGACGGCCGCGTCACGAAGCCGAACCACTACCGCCTGCACACCGCGAACGCGCAGATCACCTACGCGGGCCCGAGCTTCTTCACCAGGCTCCTGAACACGCTGATCGACCCGAACTTGATCCCGCTTCTCTTCCTGGCCGGAATCGCCGGGATCGGCTTCGAGATCTTCCACCCGGGAGTGGTGCTGCCCGGCGCCCTCGGAGGCGTGGCGCTCGTGACGGCCCTGTTCGGCTTCGCGGTCCTGCCGATCAGCTGGGCCGGACTGATGCTGATCGTGCTGGGGCTCGTCTTACTCGTGATCGATGCGCACGTGACGAGCCACGGAGCCCTGACGGTCTCCGGTCTGATCAGCCTCGTGATCGGGATCGCGATGCTTTTCCGCGACGCTCCGACCCCGTACAACCATGTGAACCTGCCGCTCGTGATCGCGCTCGCCGTCGCGATCGGCGGCTTCTGGGCCTTTGCGTTGACGAAAGCGGTGCAGGTAAGACGGCGACCAGTCGCCGTCGGACCGCAGCAACTCGCCGGCAAACGCGGCGAGGTGCGGGGGAGCGGGCTCGTCTTCGTCGACGGCGAGCTCTGGCGCGCCCACGCACCGAGCGGCGAGAAGCTCGTTCCCGGCGAGGAGGTCGAGGTCGAACGTGTCGAAGCGGACGGTCTCGCACTCACGGTTCGACCCGTCAGCTCATCCGCGCGTCCCGGCGTGGCCTAGGATCGGCCCTGTGGCCCCTCTCGAAAGGACTAAATGAGTGCTGCGCTGATCATCCTCGGCGTCGTCGTGTTTCTGTTCGTGCTCTTCTTGATCTCTGCGATCAAAGTCGCGCGCGAGTACGAGCGAGGCATCGTCTTCCGGCTCGGCCGACTGCTTCCGGAGCCGAAGGGCCCCGGTCTTTTCATCCTGATCCCTGTCGTCGACCGGATGGTCAAGGTCGACCTCCGCACGATCACGCTGAACATCCCGCCGCAGGAAGTGATCACGAAGGACAACGTGCCGGCCCGGGTCAACGCCGTCGCGTACTTCCGCATCGTCGAGCCGAAGGCAGCGATCGTCCAGATCGAGAACTTCATGGTCGCGACTTCCCAGATTGCGCAGACCACCCTGCGCTCGGTGCTCGGCCAGCACCTGCTGGACGAGCTCCTCTCGGAGCGCGACAAGATCAACGCGATCCTGCAGGGAATCATCGACGAAGCGACTTCACCCTGGGGCATCAAGGTCTCGATTGTCGAGGTGAAGGATGTGGAGATCCCGTCCGGGATGCAGCGGGCGATGGCTCGCCAGGCGGAGGCCGAGCGCGAGCGGCGCGCCAAGGTGATCAACGCGGAAGGCGAGTTCCAGGCATCGGAGCGCCTGAAGGATGCGGCGCTGGTGATGGCGGACACGCCGATCGCGCTTCAGCTCCGCTACCTGCAGACGCTGCTCGAGCTCGGCTCGTCGCAGTCGACCACGATTGTCTTCCCGGCGCCGATCGACCTGCTCCAGGCATTCGCGGAGGGCGCCCGCGGCGGAGGTAAGTAGCTGACGCCGGAGCTCCGGCGCGACCCTCTCTCCGGACGGCAGGTCGTGATTGCGCCTGACCGGGCGCACCGCCCCGGTGTGGGCCGTGGTCGCATCGAGGAGCCGACCCGGGAAGAGCTCGACGGTTGCCCGTTTTGTGGTGGGCGAGAGGACCGCACGCCGCCTGAGACGCTGCACCTCGGCGAGCCGTGGCGAGTCCGCGTCGTCCCCAATCTCTACCCGGCCTTGGAGCGGCAGGAGGTGGTGATCCACAGCCGCGAGCACAAGCGCTCCTTCGCCGAGCTCGACGACGGCGAGGTCGAGCTTGTCGCGGAGGCCTGGACGCAGCGGCGTGACGCGCAGCCCGAGGGCTACCTGCACGCGATCGTGAACGAAGGCCGCGAAGCCGGCGCGAGTCTCGCCCACTCGCACTCCCAGCTCGTCTGGCTGCCCGAAACGCCCCCGGCCGTCGTCGAAGAGACGGGGCTATGGAAGCCGTCCACGAGCACCGGGGTCGCGAGCTTCCGGAACGTGAGCGCTGTGTGCTCGCCGGCCGGGCGCGTGCCATACGAGCTGCTGATCGGAAGCGCGTCGCCGGGTGACGCGTTCGGAGCGGACCTGCCGCCGGCGCTCGTCCTGCTCCGAAACGTGATCCGGCGCCTGAGAGCAGTGGAGGGCCCGGTTCCGTGGAACGCCTGGCTTCACGTCAGGGCCGAGGACTGGCACATCGAGGTCCTCCCGCGGCTGACCGTCTTGGCCGGGCTCGAGCTCGGAGCCGGCGTCTTCGTCAATCCGCTGCCGCCCGAGACTGCCGCGAAACGGCTCCGCGCAGCGAGCTCCTGAAACGACGGGAGGCCGCCTTTCGGCGGCCTCCCTCAAAACTCTCTCTCGACGGCCCCTAAATGCTGGGTTTCGTCCCCCGGAACCTGCGAGCCGCGTCGATAGCCGCACCCAGGTTCAGGCCCTTGTCCTTCGCCTGCTTGATCAACATCACGGTCTCGAGGGCGTTCATGTCGTAGATCCGCTGCTTCTTGCCCTTGGTCGGGATCTGCGCTTTGTTCGTCCAGTAGTCGAGCTGCATCTTCGAGATGCCGGCGATCTGGCAAACCTGCCCGAGGTAGAGCTCGATCTTGTCGAGGTGCTCGGAGAGATTTATGGGTTCAAGAAAGTCGATCTGCTTGCTGAACGTCATGTATCACCTTTTTTCGATGGTGCGCGCTACCTCTCGCTATCAAGGTATAGCGCCCGGATTGTACTTTGGGAAGGTTAATGTTGGTAAAACCCGCTGATTCCGGCAGCTTTGTGGCGAGAATCTACGTGGGTTGAATCGGGCCTGCTCCGTTTCCGTCCACGGCCGGGGTCTCGGGCTCGATCTCAACGCCCGGTTCACCTTCCTCCTCGACCTCGTCGCCTGAGTCGACCACCGGAGCGAGGCTCGAGACGCGTTCCTCACCGCGCAGGCGCATCACGATCACGCCCTGCGTCGCCCTTCCAAGCCGCTTGACGTCCTCAACGGGGATCCTGATCACCGTGCCGCCGTCAGAGATCAGCATCACCTGGTAGCCGTCGCGAACAACGCGCGCACCGACGAGCTGGCCACGGGCCTCGGTCAGCTTGATCGTCCGGACGCCGAGCCCCCCGCGACCGGTCAGCCGGTACTCGTCGATCCGCGTCCGCTTGCCGTAGCCGTTCTCGGTCACGACCAGGAGATCGGCATCGTTCGTCGCAATGTTGATCTCGAGCACCTCGTCGCCGTCGCGCAGCTTCATCCCCTTGACGCCCTCAGTCGACCGGCCCATCGAGCGGACGGCGCTCTCGTGGAAACGGACGGCCTGACCCTTGCGCGAGACCATCATCACGTCGTCGTCACCCGACGAGTGGCGCACGCCGACAAGCTCGTCGCCCTCGCGCAGCTTGATCGCGATGATTCCGTCGGCCTTGAGCGGCGTGTTGTAGTCGATGAACTTCGTCTTCTTGACCACGCCCTTCTTCGTTCCGAAGACGAGGTACTCCGCGTCCTTGAAATCCCGGGTCTGGATGACGGCGCGGATCTGCTCATCCTGGCGGAACGGCAGTAGGTTGACGATCGCGCTCCCCTTTGCCTGGCGCGAGCCAAGCGGAAGCTCGTGCACCTTCAGCCGGTAGACCTTCCCGACGGAGGTGAAAAAGAGGATGTAATCGTGGGTCGAGGCGACGAAGAGATGCTCGATGTAATCGCCGTCCTTGAGCTGCATCCCCATCACGCCGATGCCGCCCCGGCGCTGCTCGCGGTAGGCGGTGACGGGCAGGCGCTTGATGTAGCCCGACCGCGTGATCGCAATCACCATGTCCTCCTCGGCGATCAGATCCTCGAGCTCGAGCTCGTCCTCGGCGGCCACGATCTCGGTGCGCCTGTCGTCGGTCCGAGCGTAGACCTGCCGGACCTCGAGCAGCTCTTCCTTGATCAGCGCATCGATCCGGGCCTGGTCCCCGAGAATCGCCCGCAGCTCGGCGATTCGCTCCTGTAGATCGGCGAACTCGTCCTCGATCTCCTTGCGGGCGAGCCCGGTCAAGCGGGCTAGCCGCAGATCGAGAATCGCCTGCGCCTGAATCTCAGAGAGCTCGAACTGCGCCATCAAGCCCGCGCGCGCGGTGTCCGTGTCGGACGCGGCACGGATCAGCGTGATCACGGCGTCGAGGTTGTCGAGCGCCGTCAGGTAGCCGTGGAGGACGTGTGCGCGCTCCTCGGCCCTTCGCAGCTCGTGCTTGGAGCGGCGGGTGACGACCTCGCGCTGGTAATCGAGGTAGTGGCGGATCAGCTCGAGCAGGCTGAGCGTCCGCGGCACGCCGTCGACGAGCGCGACCGCGTTGTAGCCGAACGAGGTCTGCAGCGGCGTGTGCTTGAACAACTTGTTGAGGGCAACCTGCGGGACCGCTTCGCGTTTCAGCTCGATGTAGATGCGCATCCCCGACTTGTCCGAGTGGTCCTGGAGGGCCTCGTCGCTCATCGGGATCTCGGTCAGCATCTTGCTCTCGACGAGCTCGGCGATCTTCTCGATCACGCCGCCCTCGCCGCCCTTCCTGACGCCGTAAGGCAGCTCGGTGACGATGATCGCGTTCTTGCCGCCTCGCAGCTCCTCGATGTGAGCGCGGGCTCTCATGACGATGCGACCGCGACCGGAGCGGTACGCGTCGCGAATCCCCGAGCGCCCGACGATGTAGCCGCCGGTGGGAAAATCGGGGCCCTTGATGTGTCGCGAGAGCCCCTCGACGTCGATCTCCGGATCATCGATCATCGCCACAACGCCGGCGATCACCTCGGAGAGGTTGTGCGGCGGGATGTTCGTCGCCATCCCGACGGCGATCCCGGAAGAGCCGTTGACGAGCAGGTTCGGGAACCGCGACGGCAGGACCTCCGGCTCGCGCCTCGACTCGTCGTAGTTCGGCTTGAAGTCGACGGTGTCGGCATCGATGTCGCGCAGCATCTCCGTCGCCAAGCGGGTGAGCCGGCTCTCGGTGTAGCGCATCGCGGCGGCGGGGTCGCCGTCGAGCGAGCCGAAGTTCCCCTGCCCGTCGACGAGCGGATAGCGCAGCGAGAACTGCTGCGCCATGCGAACGAGCGTGTCGTAGATCGCCGTGTCGCCGTGCGGGTGGTACGAGCCCATCACGTCGCCGACGATGCGCGCAGACTTCTTGTAAGGCCGGTTCGGCTGCATGCCGGCCTCGTGCATCCCGTAGAGCACGCGGCGGTGCACGGGCTTGAGGCCGTCGCGTACATCGGGGAGCGCGCGGCTCACGATCACGTGCATCGCGTAGCCGAGGAAGCTCGACCGCATCTCCTGGTCGAGCTCGCGCGGCTCGATGCGGCCGGCGGTGAGTGGGTCTGGCGTCAGCTCGGACATCGGCTAGACGTCCAGGAACTTGACGTCGCGGGCGTTTTGCTCGATGAAGACACGGCGCGGCTCGACCTGGTCGCCCATCAGCCGCGAGAACCACATGTCCGCAGCGGAAGCATCCTCGACGTCGACGCGGACCAGCATTCGCCGGGCAGGGTCCATCGTCGTGTCCCACAGCTGCCCGTGATTCATCTCGCCCAGCCCCTTGAAGCGGCTCAGTTGGATGCCTTCCTTGGCGAGGGAGAGCGCCTCGTCGCGCAGCCCTTCGAACGTCTCGGCCTCCGCGCGCTTCTTACCCAGCGCGAGCTTGAACGGTGGCATCCCGCCGGCGATTTCGGCGAGGCGTTGGTACGTGCCCCGCACCTTCTCGTAGATCGGTGACTCGAAGAGCTCCTTGGGTACGGCGACGTCGGTGGCCGTGCTCGTCTCGAGCTCGATCATCTTCACGAGGACACGCTCCGGGTCGGAGTCCAGAATCGAGAAGTCGTAGCCGTTGCTGGACGCCTTCAGGATCCGACCCACGTCGGCCGCCCTGACGCCGTCGCTCTCGACGAGCCGGTGCGCCACGACGAAGTCGGCCGCCGGGGCGCCGAAATCGGAGCGCAGCCGTGCCGACCACCCCTCGAACTCGCCCAAAGCACGCTGGAACCGGCCATAGCGCGCCTCGGTCAGCTTGACCGGCTCCCCGTCACGAGAGGTGATCTCGAGCTCGGGGAACTTCTCGCGCACCAGCAGCTCCTCGAGCTCCGAGTCCTTGACCAGATAGGTCTCCTGGTTTCCGAGCTTCGCCAGGTACAGCGGCGGAACCGCGATGTACACGTGCCCGCGGTCGAAGAGCTCGGGCATGTGCCGGTACATGAACGTGAGGATCAGCGTCCGGATGTGGGCGCCGTCGACGTCGGCGTCCGTCATCACGATGATCCGGTTGTAGCGAAGCTTCGAAAGATCGAACTCGTCGCCGATGCCGGTGCCGATCACCTGCACGAGCGACTGGATCTCGTTGTTCGAGAGCACCTTTCCGATCCGGTTCTTCTCGCTGTTGATGATCTTCCCGCGCAGCGGCAGGATCGCCTGGTTCGACTTGTCGCGCGCCTGCTTGGCGGAGCCGCCCGCCGAGTCGCCCTCGACGATGAAGACTTCGGTCAGCTCGGGATCGCGGATCTGGCAATCGGCGAACTTCTTCGCCATGCCTCCGCCGAAGGCGCCCTTGCGCCGGGTCAACTCGCGAGCTTTGCGCGCAGCTTGGCGCGCACGCGCCGCCGAGATCGCCTTCATGATGATCTGCTTCGCCTCGGCAGGGTTCTCCTCGAGGAATTCGGCGAGCCGCGTGTTCACGGTCTGCTCGACGAGGCCGCGCACCCACGCGTTGCCGAGCTTCGTCTTCGTCTGTCCCTCGAATTGCGGCTCGCGCAACTTGACCGAGATCACGGCTGCAAGCCCCTCGCGAACGTCCTCGCCCTCGAGATTGTCTTCCTTCTCCTTCAGCAGCGCCTTGTCGCGGGCATAGCGATTGAGCTGGCCGGTCAGCGCGCCCTTGAAACCGGAGAGGTGGGAGCCACCTTCGTGCGTGTTGATGTTGTTCGCGAACGAGTAGACCGACTCCTGATAAGAGTTGTTCCACTGCATCGCCACCTCGACCTGGCCGCCGTCGGTCTCGCCCTCGAAGTAGATGATGTGGCGATGGACCGCGTCTTTCGCCTGGTTGGTGTAGGCGACGAAGTCCTTGATCCCGCCCTCGTAGTGGAACTCGACGCGCTCGCCGCCCGCGCGCTCGTCGACGAGGACGATGCGGAGGCCCTTTGTCAGGAACGCTGTCTCGCGCAGGCGCTGGCGCAGAATCTCCTCGTCCCACTCGAGCTCGTCGAAGATCTCGAGGTCGGGCAGGAAGGTGATCGTCGTCCCGCTGACCTCGGTCGAGCCGGCTTCGACCATGTCGCCGGTCGGCTCGCCGCGGACGAACGACTGGCGATAGATCTTTCCGTCCCGGTGGACCTCGGCGTCGAGTCGCTCCGAGAGGGCGTTCACGACGGAGACGCCGACCCCGTGCAAGCCGCCTGAGACCTTGTAGCCGTCGCCGCCGAACTTGCCGCCGGCGTGCAGCTTCGTCAGCACGACCTCGAGCGCCGGCCGGCCCTGCTCGGCCATGATGTCGACCGGGATCCCCGAGCCGTTGTCCGAGACGGTGACCGAGTTGTCCGGGTGGATCGTCACCTCGAGGCAATCCGCGCGGCCTGCGAGAGCCTCGTCGACCCCGTTGTCGACCACTTCGAAGACGAGGTGGTGAAGTCCTCGGGAGCCCGTCGTGCCGATGTACATGCCCGGGCGCAGCCGGACCGGCTCGAGACCCTCGAGAACGGTGATGTCTTTAGCGCTGTAAGAAGCCTCAGTCAAAGGAAAAAGCCCTGCAAGTTAAAGGTTTCCGGGCCAAGGTAAGTCTATCAGACAGGACGGTCGGAAACCGCCCTTGCGAGGCTCGCCGACGCTGCTTTTGCGACCAATTTGCGCAGCTCGGTATCAGTGATCTCCGCGGTGAGCCGCTCGGCCTCGGCGCGAACCTCCGCGGAAGGGGCCGGCGGCCGTGTCCGGCGCCCGCGAGAGGGCTCGGCCGAGAGCTCCGGCAGGCGACCGGGAGCAAAGCGGAGCCGGGGCGGGGTCGCGTCGCCGAGAGCGGCGGTCAGACGCTCCCGCAGGGTCGCCTCGAGTTGCGCGAGCTCGAACGCCCACGCCGACGAGCTCGTCGCCACGTGCAGCGTCCCGTCGCGCGCGATCCGTGCCGGCCAGGCATTCCGAGCGATCTGCTCCCCGACCGCGTCGGACCACGCGGTCACGAGATCCGCCATCCCTGCGGCCGGGCCGAACCGGCCCAGCTCACGCTTGACGTTTTCTCCGATTCTCTCGATCACGCTGCCGCCACCTCGCTCAGACCGGTGTCCCCCAGGCGGATCTCAAGCGTCTGGGCCGCTTCGACCGGAAGCGCGGACACGCTCGTGGCCGTGATCAGTGCCTGCCCGTAGTCACCGAGCCGCGCTGCCAGGATGCGCCGTCGCTCAGGATCGAGCTCAGAGAGCACGTCGTCAAGCAGGAGTAGCGGCGGCTCGCCCCGCCTCTCCGTCACGAGCTCGGCCTCGGCGAGCAAAAGTGCGAGAACGGTCAGCCGCTGCTCGCCCTGGGAGCCAAACGAGCGCAGCTCGCGCTCGCCGGCGAGGATCGCGACGTCGTCGAGGTGCGGGCCAATTCCCGTGGCGCCTCGCTCGAGATCGCGTTCGAGTCGTGCGTCGAGGTCCGCCCTCGTCGGCGCCTCGGCGTCGTAGCGCAATCGGCCGTCGGGCAGGCCGAGCTCTTCCGCGCGGCTCGCGAAGCCATCCTCGAGCAAACCTGTGACCTCGCGTCGCGCGGCGACGAGCTCGGCGCCTAACTGAGCCACCCGCTCGGTCCAGGGCTCGATCGCATCACGCGAAGAGAACCCGCCGACGATCCGACGCAAGGCGGCGTTTCGCTGGCCCACGGCGGCGCCGTACTCGGCGGGAAGCGCGGCGCGGCTGGGCGAGATGCGCCCGAGAGTGCGGTCGAAGTAAGCGCGCCTCGCCGCGGGGCCTCCCTTCACAAGCGCGAGGCGGTCGGGCGTGAAGACGAGCGTCGCCAGTTCGGTCCGCAGCTGCTCAGCCGCGCGCAGCCGGGCGCCGTTCAGGGTCGCCCGCTTACCCGATCGCGCCAGCCTCAGTTCGACCTCCACCGGGACTTCCGCGCGCCGGCCCGCGACCGCGACTCGCGCCTCCTCGGTTCCGAACCGCACGAGCTGGCCATCCACCCGCGTCCGCGGAGAGAACCCTTGCGTGCCGACATGCAACGACTCGAGCAGATTCGTCTTACCGGAGCCGTTCCGGCCCACGACGAGCACCAGGCCGGGCTGCAGTTCGAGCTCCAGCCGCGCGTACGAGCGGAAGTCTGTCAGCGAGACCCGGCCGGCGATCAGCGATCAGCCGGCGTCTGAAATGAGCGGTCGGCACGTTCGAGCATTGACCTACCCGGCCAATCGGATCGGCATGATCAGGTACGAGAACGCGTCGCCTCCTGCCTGCATCACCGCCGGGCGCAGCGGGCTGATCAGCCGCAACTGCACCTCATCGCCGGCGACCGATTCGATTCCGTCACGCAGGAACTCGGCGTTGAACCCGATCTCGAGCGGCTCGCCGGCAAAAGCAGCCGGGATCGACTCGCGCGCCTCGCCGACGTCCTGTGTCTGGGCCGAGACGGTCAGCTCGCCCTCGGCGAAGCGCAGCCTGAGCGGCGAGTTCCGCTGCGCCATCACGCCCACCCGGCGAACGACGTCGAGAAGCTCCTCGCGCGGCAGCGTCACCTCGTACTCGAACGCCTCGGGAATCAGTTGTTTGTAGTTCGGAAACTGC
>WNGJ01000880.1_pt1 | contig 40512 bp, 36 predicted proteins | sample 5400611 | NCBI WGS metagenome assembly WNGJ01 (sample SAMN13153375, study PRJNA577476) | soil metagenome | isolation source: 40 cm soil or saprolite under Garry oak tree replicate 1 | place: USA:California | collected 2016-06-15
AGGCCGAGACGACGTAGTAGTATTTGGTTCCATTGCTTACGGAGTTGTCGCTATACGCCGTGCCCGACTGCGCGGCAATTTGCACTTCGGTGCCGCTGCTCGTGGAGCGCTTGACGTAATAGCCGGTCGCCCCGGAGCTGGCGTTCCAGGTGAGGCTCACCTGGGCATTCGCTGCTGCTGCAGTAAGACCGGTAGGCGCGACTGGCGCCGACCCGCCTCCCCCGCCGCCATTGCCTCCGCCCCCATAAGCACCGCAGCCCGCAAGCCAAAGGGCGGTGGCGGCCAAATACCAGGCCTGTAAGATGCGAGTTTGACGATCGGCCAAGGACACAAAATTGACTTCTGATGAGGCACGGCAGGGAACTGGTTGACGCCCCAGTCTCCCTCCCTCAGTTTTTGGCAATCGCCTCATTAGCAAGAGGTTATGGGATAGGAAAGGGCCCGGCAAGCTGTCCCAAAGGACAGAAATAGTTCCAATCCTGGACACCTAGACATTTACGAATCGTAGCGTCACTACGGCATGAGCGATCTGAATGTAAGTCAGAATGGCTACTCTTCCTTCGATTGGCTACACTTGTTTTTGCATGCGATTCGACCTCATCACCATTTTCCCCGAGTTTTTCACGGGACCGCTGGACCACGGCATCGTGCGCCGGGCGCGAGAAAGCGGCCTGGTAGAGGTCCACGTGCAGGACTTGCGCGAGTTTACCAAGGATCGTCACCGCACGGTGGATGACCGGCCGTTTGGTGGCGGCGAGGGCATGGTGCTGAAGCCCGCACCGTTGTTTGAAGCCGTGGAATCGCTGGTTGGGCATGGCGCGGGTGACGCATTGAAGCCGAGCGGTGCGGATCCACAGACGGCCATCGTCTTACTGTCCGCGGCGGGGAAACTGTTTCGCCAGGAAACGGCGCGGCGTTACGCGCATTTGGAACGGGTGATTTTTATTTGCGGGAGATATGAAGGCGTTGACGAACGCGTGGCGAAGCATTTGGCGACGGATGAAATATCCATCGGCGATTTCGTGCTAAGCGGCGGCGAGCTGCCGGCCATGATGATCGTGGACGCGGTGACGCGCTTATTGCCTGGAGCGTTGGGGAACGAAGCGTCGTCGCAGAATGAGTCGTTCAGTGGAGTAGCGCACGCGGAATGCGAATCGCTCAGTGGAATGGGCTGCACGAATCACCAGCAACGAATTATTTCTCGCGGTCTCTTGGATTTTCCGCATTACACGCGACCTGCGGAGTACCGCGGTTGGCCCGTGCCTGAGATTCTCATTGGGGGAAACCACGCGGAAGTGGCTAAGTGGCGGCGCGCGGCTGCGCTTGAAAAAACCCGCCGCAATCGCCCCGATCTGCTGCCAAGGGAATAAAATGGAACGTCTTGAGGTTCTAATTCATCCGATGAGAGGTCTTCCAAGAGCTGCGAAACAATCCCTGCGCCCAAGGGCCGTTTTCGGGCGAGCACCACGTGCGAGGGTTCATGAGTAACGAAACAAACGGAAACGGTTACGGGCTCGAAAAGCCCATTGCCATTTATTACGAACATCCGGACTGGTTCCGGCCCCTGTTTCAGCAACTCGACGAGCGCGCGGTGCCATGGCTAAAGATTGACGCGCGCGCCCACCACTACGACGTGGACTCGCCGGAGCGCGAATATTCGCTGCTCTTCAATCGTATGAGCCCTTCGGCGTGGCAGCGCGGTTTGGGCCACGGCATTTTCTATACGCTCAACTATCTGGCACACCTTGAAGGCAAGGGCGTCCGCGTGGTCAACGGCTACCGCTGCTTCACCCACGAAATTTCGAAAGCGCTGCAGCTGACGAACCTGGAAAAACTCGGATTGCCATATCCGAAAGCGCGGGTCATCAATCATCCGTCGCAGGCGCTGGATGGGGCGAACGCAATCGGGTATCCGGTGGTCATCAAGCCGAACATCGGCGGCAGCGGCGCGGGCATCGAACGGTTCAATTCGCGGATGAGCTGCGCAGCGCAGTGGAAGCGAACCGCCTCTACTTTGGCATCGATTCCACAGCGCTGGTGCAGGAAGCGTTCACGGCGCGAGATGGAATCATTACGCGCGTCGAGGTTCTTGGCGGAAAGTTTCTGTATGCCATCCAGATTCACATTACCGGCGAGAGCTACAACTTGTGTCCCGCGGACATTTGCCAGAACACACGAGGCGAAGAACTGACACGCATCGCCTGTCCCGTGGACGCGCCGAAAAGCGGAATGAAGGTGGAAGGGTACGATCCGCCGCGGCAGGTGATCGAAGATGTAGAGCACATCGTGGAACTTGCCGGAGTGGAAGTTGGCGGCATCGAATACGTGATCGACGACCGTACCGGCCGCCAGCTTTATTACGACGTGAACGCGCTTTCCAATTTCGTGGCCGATCCGGTGCGCGTCGTCGGCTTCAATCCCTACGCGCGGCTTGCCGACTTCCTCATCGCGGAGGCGCAACGCCACGTAGCGAGTTACAACGAGCGTGTTGCCGCGGGAGGGGGCCCGCGATGAGGTACGGTTATTGGCTTCCCGTTTTCGGCGGCTGGCTGCGCAACGTGGAAAACGAGAACATGGAGACCAGCTGGGCGTACGTGAAAAAGCTTGCGCAGCGCAGCGAGAAAATTGGATTTGACCTGACGCTGATCGCCGAGCTCAACCTCAACGACATCAAGGGCGTCGCAGCGCCTTCGCTGGATGCGTGGTCCACGGCAGCCGCGCTGGCCGCGGTGACGGAGCGAATCGAGCTGATGGTGGCGGTGCGGCCGACGTTTCACCTCCCGGCGCTGCTCGGGAAGCAAGCCGCCAACATCGATCGGATCAGCAACGGACGGCTCACGCTGAACGTGGTCTCTTCGTGGTGGGCCGATGAAGCGCGGAAATATGGCGTCGCGTTCGAACAGCACGACGACCGCTACGCGCGCACTGGTGAGTGGCTCGACGTTCTGGACGGCGTGTGGAAGCAGGATCATTTTTCGTATACGGGGAAGTATTATCGTGTGGAAGACAATGTCCTCGAGCCCAAGCCGGTGGCGAAGCCGCGTCCGACGCTGTACGCGGGCGGCGAATCGCCTGCGGCGAAGGAGCTGATTGCTGAGAAGTGCGACGCGTATCTGATGCACGGCGACCCGCCGGAGCGGGTCGCAGAGAAGATTGCCGACCTGCGACAGCGCCGTGCGAAAAACAATTTGCCGCCGCTCAAATTCGGTGTTGCGGGATATGCGATTGTTCGCGAAACGGAACGCGAAGCGCAGGACGAGCTTCGGCGCATTACGGACGTTCAGCAATCCGCGGCAGGCTACGCGAATTACCAGCAATGGCTTGCAGGAACGCAACTGGAGCAGAGGGTTTCCCTCGAAGATTATTCGGTTTCGAATCGCGGATTGCGGTCCGGCCTCGTCGGCACGCCCGAGCAAGTGGCTAAGCGCCTGGCGCAGTTCGAAACCGCCGGCGTCGACCTCGTGCTGTTGCAATTCAGCCCACAAATGGAAGAAATGGAGCGGTTTGCGGAAACGGTCATCCGCCGAAGTCCCTCGCTAGCGGCACCAGCTTAGCGGTTCGCTTGTCACTTACCTCACCCCAAATCCGCTAGGCAAAGTGTGGCGATTTGTCTATAATTATAGATTGCGTCTGAAGAGTTGGCCCCGCCTGAGTGGGTCTAAAAGGAAACAGGAACATGAATCCGGTAATCCAGAAGTTACATGCAGCGCAACTGCGCAAAGACCTCCCCGAGTTTCGCGCGGGTGACACCGTGCGCGTCAACGTCCGCCTGCAGGAAGGTGAAGGCGAAAAGGTCAAGGAACGCCTCCAGGCATTCGAAGGTGTGGTGATCTCCAAGAAGGGCCGCGCCTCCGGTGCCACGTTCACGGTCCGCCGGGTCAGTTTTGGCGTTGGCATCGAGCGCATTTTTCCGCTCCATTCGCCCACGATCAGCTCGATTGAGGTGATTGGGAAGGGTAAAGTTCGCCGGGCACGGTTGTACTATCTACGCGATCTCAGGGGCAAAGCCGCCCGCATCAAGCGCGCGGCCCGCGAGGAGGAAGTCGCTGCCGTGGCCACCGCCGGCGCCGAAGCGAAGGTTTAACCAGCGCTCCTGCGTGCAGAGTCCATTTGAGAAAAGAGCCCCGGCCTGGGGCTCTTTTTATTTTGAACGCCGCTTGAGACAGGGCCATTAGGGCTGAACGTTGGTGACACCCTCTGCGCCGGCCTTCGGGAAATGCTTTTCGTACCAGGCGATGCAGCGGTCGGTGGAATCGATGTTGTGCTTGACTTCGCTGAGGCCGTGTCCTTCGCGTGGATAGCGCACGAAAATGGCCTCTGTGCCTACGTCTTTCAGTGCAATGAAGAACTGTTCGGCTTCCGCGATGGGGACGTCATTGTCATTTTCGCCGTGCATCAGCATCGTCGGCGTGTGTGCCGCGGCGACATGCTTTAGCGCGGAACGTTCCCACGCGACGTCCATCAAATTTCCCTGGTGCAGGAACTGGCCGAATTCCATTTCTTCATACTGGTTGTAATAGGTCATGTAGTTGTAGCTGATGAGGTTGGCGATCCCGGCGATAGGCACCGCGGCCTTGAATTCATTCGTTTGTGTGATGAGCCAGTCGGTCAGTTGGCCGCCGTAGCTCACACCTTCGATTCCCATGCGCTCGCGATCGATCCACAGGTAACGGCGCACCGCCGCGCTCACTCCATACAAGACATCCTGCCCTTCGTTTCCGTCCTGATCGCCGAAGACCGCGTCGGCGAACTTCTGCCCGTAGCCGGTGGAGCCGCGATAATTCACCTGCAGGGTCGCCCAGCCGCGTGCCGCATAGATTTGATTCTTGAAATTGAACACCGGACCATTTTGCCCGTGTGGCCCGCCGTGAATATTGACGATGAGGGGATGCTTCGATGTCGCGGTCATTCCCAGCGGCTTGGTGAGGAATGCCTCGACTTCAAACTTGTTGTCGTTGCTGATGAAAGTGAAGGACTCGACTTCGGCGATCTGTTTTCCAGCGAAAAGTTCCGCGTTCAAGTCGGTAAGCTTCCGCGGCGCGGCACTGCCCGTCTTGAAATAGAGTTCTGCCACGTCTAGCGGCGACGCGAAACCGTACGCCAGCGATCCATCTTTCCCGACAGACCAGCCGCCCACCCCTCCTGTGTCTTTCACCACGTACTCGGGTTTGCTGCCTGCAATCGGCAGTCGCACCAAATGGATGCTGCCGCGCTCTTGAATCGTGAAATAGACCGCGCCGCCATCCGGCGCCCATCGCGGCACGCCCTGGCGGTTGTCCAGCACTGCGCCGATTTCACGGCGCTCGCTGCCGTCGGCGTTCATCACCCAAACGTGCGTGTCTTCCATGGTCGTTTCGCGGTCGGTCAGCCCGCGGCGCGTCCCGCGAAACACGATGCGTTTGCCGTCTGGGGACCACAACGGTTCGTACTCGTTGTACTCCGTGGCCGTCACGCGGCGGATGCTGTTGTCCGCAACCTTCAAGGCAAAAATGTCGTAGTTGAAAAACTCATCCTGATTCGGCTCGCGATTCGAAGCGAAGAGAATCTCCTTGCCGTCCGGCGACCAGTCGATGGAATGTTCATCGGTGTTCCCTTGCGTGAGCTGGCGCAGCTGCTTTGTGGACACCTCCACAACGAATATGTGCAGGCGCTGATTGTCGTTGAAGCGCGTCATGCCTTCGCCTGCGTCGGGCTTATAGAGGTACCGCGTGATCACCATGGGATCGCCGCTGGCTGCGGCCGCCGCCGCGCCGGGAGTCGAGGAGATAAACGCGATCTGCTTGCCGTCGGGCGACCAGGTGAAATCCTTGCCAGTGCCTGGCAGCGGGCTGTTGCTGCCCTCTGGTGCGGCAAGAAACGTGACCTCCGAACCATCCGGACGCGCCACGAACAACCCGCCTTTTTCACCTTGATGCCCTTCGAACGCGAACCACTTGCCATCGGGCGACCACAGCGGTCCGCCGCCGGAATCCTTCTCGCCGCCCACGCGGATGGATTTCTGGGTGGCCAGATCCATGATCCAGAGTTGGCCGTAAGGCCGGCCGGGCCGGTCTCGCATGACTACGCCATAGGCAATGCGCCGGCCATCGGGCGATAACTCGGCGCTGCCAACGGAACGCAAGCGTGAAAGGGCGCTGCTCACGAGTCCTTGTGCCACCCCTGAGGGAACTAGTGTCGTTGAGACTAGTGTGCAGCAAAGACAGAAACCGGCTCGAAGACAAACAGACCGCAAGTAAAGACGCATGGAACTCTCCCTTGACACTTAAGCAGATAGAGGATTTGCCCGGCCATCCTAGGCCGCGGCGCGCTCCGCGGTCAACTTATCTTCTGAAGATTGCAATGTTTTTCGCGTGAGGAGACTTGCAAAGATGCTTCTCCTTGGACAGTTTTCGCGGGCTTAATGCCCTCCAAAATCCTTCCTGTTGACATTCAACAGGAAGGCGCCTATGCTCCTGTTGTTTATCTAAAGGAGAAAACATGGCTCCTCCCCGCGGAGAAGTTCTGCAAGGCACGCTCGACCTCATCGTTCTGCGAACCCTGCACGCCATGGGCCCGCTGCACGGCTACGGTATCGCCCAGCGCGTCCAACAAGTCTCTGAAGATTTGCTCAAGCTCAACCAGGGCACGCTCTATCCCGCCTTGCTGCGCCTCGAGCAGCGCGGCTGGATCGCGTCAAAATGGGGCGCCTCGGAAAATAACCGTAAGGCGAAGTTTTACTCGCTGACACGGGCAGGACGCAGGCAGTTACTTGCGGAGACCAGGAGTTGGGAGCGCATGACCGCGCTCATGGCGCGCCTCCTTGGCGGTGCGGAAGGAGCCTGATATGGAGTGGCTTCGTATTTTCAGCGCGCGTTTGCGCGGGCTCTTCCGCAAGCGGCAATTGGACGGTGATCTCGACGCCGAGTTTCAGTCTCACCTGGCGATGCTCACGGAGGAAAATATTCGACGCGGCATGAATGCGGCGGAAGCGGGCCGTGCCGCTCATCGCGAATTCGGCGGCGTCGAACAAGCCAAAGAGCTACACCGCGATCAGCGCAGCATTCCATTTCTCGATGCGCTGCTGCAAGACTTGCGATTCGCTTTTCGAGCTCTGGGGAAACGCCCAGGATTCGCGCTTGTAGCTATACTCACGCTCGCGCTAGGAATCGGAGCCACCACGGCGGTCTTCAGCGTGGTCGACCGTATTCTTTTCCGCAGCCTGCCCTATCCCCACGACGAACGCCTGGTCAGCTTTGGCGATAAGGCGCCTTTCGAGGCGAATGAATTCGTGCTCGGTCCGGATTACGTGGACTGGAAGAAAGCGCAAACTCCGTTTGAAGCCGTGACCTCGTTTGTCCCCGGCGGCGCCGATTGCGATCTCACCGAGCAGAACCCTGTCGGTCTGAAGTGCGCGCTCGTCGAATCGACATTCCTGACGACTTTCGACCTTCAGCCTTTCCTCGGCCGGAATTTCAAGAGCGACGAAGACCGGCCGAACGCCCCGCGTGTCGCGCTCATCTCGTTCGGGCTGTGGCGTTCCCGTTTTGCCAGTGACCGCAATCTTCCCGGCCGCGCGATTTCCCTCGACGGCCGGCCCACGGTCGTTGTGGGTGTTCTTCCTCCGCAATTCGAAATGCCCAACCTCGGCAACGAGGACATTCTTGTTCCCGCGGCTCTCGATGGCTCCACAGATCGCGGGCCCAATGCGCGGCAAATGATCCTGCGGGCCTTTGCGCGGCTCAAGCCCGGCATTACCATCAAACAGGCCACGGCGGCGATGGAGCCGCTCTTCCAGCAGTCCCTCAATTACGTTCCGCCTCAATTTCGTCACGAGGTGTCGTTCCGAGTGCGTTCTCTGCGCGACCGGCAGATCCAGGATTCCCGCGTCGCTTCATGGGTCCTGCTCAACGCTGTCCTGGCTGTCCTGCTTGTCGCGTGTACCAACGTGGCGAACCTGTTCCTCGCGCGGGCAAGCAGCCGCATGCGAGAGCTGGCCGTTCGCGCCGCTCTGGGAGCGACGCGCGCACGACTGGCACGCCAGGCCCTGACGGAAAGCCTGCTTCTAGGAGTGTTGGGCGGCCTCGCGGGGTGCTGGTTCGCGCAACTCCTGCTTCGCCTCTTTGTCTCCATCGCGCCCGAGGGTATTCCGCGACTGGAACAGGCCACCATTGACGTTCGCGTTTTGCTTTTTGCACTCGGTCTGTCGCTCGTCTCCGGCATTCTGTTCGGCCTCGCTTCGGCGTTGCGCCGCCCGTTGCCGGAATTGCTCACCGGAAAAGAAAACCATGCGACGTCGCGAGGCCTGCTTCGCCAGGCACTGGTCACCATGCAAATTGCCGTTTCACTGGTTCTGCTTGCCGGAGCCGGTCTGCTGCTGCGAAGCCTCTGGAAGCTCGAAACCGTTTCGCTCGGCATGGACGCGAGAAGTGTCATCACCGCGGGACTAGATCTGGCTCCATACCGTTACCCGGACTCCGCCAAACAACTCGCCTTCTTCAGCCAGCTCGAATCCCGCCTGAAGCAAATGCCGGGCGTTACCGCCCTGGGCTTGAGCGACACGCTGCCTCCTTCCGGTGGGACGCAAGCCACTTTTCTGTCGGCGATTGAAATTCCCGCGCACACCAAATTCAGCGCGGGCACCGGCGGAATGATTGGCTATCGCTTCGTTACTCCCGCCTATTTCCCCGCGCTCGGCATTTCCATTTTGCATGGACGCGGCTTTCGCGAAGAGGATCGCTCACTGGCAGAAAGACCTGTAATCCTCAGTGAAACGCTCGCGAGAAGGCTCTTCCCCAATGGAGAGGACCCCCTGGGCAAATCGTTCCGTTTTGGTTCGCAGAACGAATGGCGCACCATCATTGGCATCGTTGGAGATGTGAAGAACCACGGACTCGCAGCGCCCGCCGATCCTGAATTTTACGTTCCCTGGAAAAATGAGGCTGGGGGCTACTTCCGCTCTGGGCATTTGATCGTTCAGAGTGCCATCAATCCGGAGGCTATCGCGCGGTGGATTCGTTCGGAAACCGCGGCCATTGATCCGACAGTTCCGGTGACGATCGAAGGCATGTCGACCCGAGTCGGAAAGCTGGCGCAGCGGCCACGGTTCACCGCGACCTTGCTGTCCTTGTTCGCGTTCATGGGCGTGCTACTTGCGGGGATTGGGGTGTACGGCGTCGTTGGTTTCCTGGTCGCTCAGCAAACCCGGGAAATCGGCATTCGCATCGCGCTCGGCGCAACACCCCGGAATGTCCTGACCATGGTTCTCTTAAATATGGTGCGCTGGACGGTCGCGGGTGCGGCGCTGGGCCTGCTAGGAGCTTGGCTAAGCTCGCGTTTCCTGGAGTCTCTTCTTTTTGAAGTTCGCGCCCACGATCCGTTCCTTCTCGGTTCAGCCCTCCTTGTTTTGCTCGCAGTAGCGTTCTTTGCCGCCTGGATTCCCGCTCGGCGAGCCATGCGCGTCGACCCCATGGTCGCCTTGCGCTACGAGTGAGGAGAGCGAAGAATGTTTCGGTTGGGAAACCTGCTGTCACGATTCTGGAATCTATTCCGCAAGCAGCGTCTCGACCACGACCTGAATTCCGAGCTGCAAACTCATCTGGACTTTCTCACCGAAGAAAATATTCGCCGTGGCATGAATCCCACGGAAGCGGCCCGCGCCGCGCGCCGCGAATTCGGCGGCCTCGAACAGACCAAAGAGCTCTACCGCGATCAGCGCGGTCTGCCCTTCCTGGAAACGCTCTTACAGGACGCGCTGTACGCGCTGCGTCTGCTTCGCAAAAGTCCCGGCTTCACCGCCGTTTCCATTTTGGCCCTAGCCCTCGGCATTGGTGCAAGCACTTCCGTCTTCAGCTTGATTAACGCAGTATTGATACGGACGCAGCCCTACAGAGAGCCGGAACGTCTCGTATACTTCTGGTCCCCCAACCCGCGTTTCCAATTGCCGGTCGAATACCTGACACCGATGAACGCAGACTTCTTTGATCTGCAAAAACAAAACCGCTCATTTGCAAGTCTGGCCCTATTTGGCGTTGGAAGATTCAATTTGGCGAGCCAAGGACGTGCGGAGGCAATAGGTGGTGCCCGCGTCACTGGAGATTTCTTTAAGACCATGGGGATCTCACCTGCTCTGGGGCGAACGGTAGACGCGAGGGACGATCAACCGGGGCAGGAACAGGTTGCTGTCATCAGCAATCGCTTGTGGCGGACTCAGTTCGGAGCAGAACCTGACATTCTGGGCAAATCAGTTCTCCTTGATGCGCGGCCCTATCAGATTATCGGAGTCATGCCTCCCGGCTTTGGTTTTCCTCATGCGACGGAGGTGATGGATGCGGCTAAGGTTACCGATATGTGGATCCCTTGGGCCATGACTGCGGAACAAAGGAGCAACCGGAACGACAGCGCAGGCAATGCCATTGGGCGATTGCGTCAGGGAGTTTCCCTGGAGCAGGCGCAGTCTGAAATGAGCACTCTGATGGCAAAGATCGATCTACTTCGACCGGTCAAAGATCGAGGATTTGGAGCTCTCGTCCACCCGTTTGTCGCTTCCGTAACTGGGGCCCCACGCCGAGCCTTGCTGCTCCTGATGGGAGCCGTCACGCTCTTATTGCTTATTGCCTGCAGCAACGTGGCCAGCCTAGCGATGGCACGAGCAACTGGCAGAATTCGTGAAATGGGTGTGCGAGCCGCCCTGGGCGCCGGACGGTCACGTTTGATTCGGCAACTTCTGACTGAGTCGTTCTTTCTGGCTGTGTGTGGAGGCGCGTTCGGCTGTGGTGTGGCGTTCACATCGATTCGGCTTCTCATGCGAGTTGATCCGGGAAACATTCCGCGGCTGGAGGAGACCTCGCTTGATAGCCGCGTTCTATTCTTCACTCTAGGTGTATCCCTGCTGACAGGTCTCTTGTTTGGACTATTCCCCGCGTTGACCGCTTCGCGTTGCGATCCCTCTGAGGTTCTGACTCATTCGGGAACCCGAAGTGTGAAAGGAACGCGGAGCCGCTTTCGTCGGGGATTAATCGTTGTTCAGGTAGCTCTAAGTTTCGTGCTGTTGACCGGGTCAGGCCTGCTAATCCGGAGCCTGTGGAGAGTTCAATCGGTAGAAAAAGGGTTCGAGCCCCACTCAACCGTCACCATGAATCTTTCCTTGGACCAAAGATACAGTCAGCCAGATCGCCAAATTTCCTTTTATCGCGAACTAATCGACCGGCTCAGCATCTTGCCGAGCGTGCAAGCGGCTGGAGCTATAACCAACCTGCCTTTCGGACACGGCGAAACTTTGAGCTGGCTCACCGTGGAAGGCTACCCTTTTGACGAAAAGGTGTTTTTTCAAACGCGGTCCGTTACCCCGCATTATTTTGCCGCCTTGGGTATCCGCCTCCTCGAAGGGCAGTCCTTTACAAATGACGATTGTAATGGGCATCCGCTGGTAGCAATCGTTAACCGCAGCTTCGCCGAAAAATATTTCCGCGGCAAGGATGTCTTGGGGAAGCGCTTCCATTTCATTGATGCCAATCCTAAGCCGGTTTGGTGGACCATCATCGGCGTCGTGGCTGACGTTCGGCATGCCAGCCTGGAAGAGCAGCCGCAGTTGCAAGCGTACCTGCCATTCTGGCAGGCGAGCGCCTCGGCCGCCGCTTTCGTTCTTCGAACGAGCACGGACCCAACATCCTTTGCTTCCGCCGTTCAAAAAGAATTGAACACCATCGATCCTGCCCTGGCCGTCGCTGACATTCGAACTATGGATCAGCTCGTGTCCGAATCGACCGCGATGCGCCGCCTTCAGACGTTTCTCTTATCAGTATTTGCCACCGTCGCGCTCTTATTGTCCCTCGTGGGTTTGTACGCGCTGCTAGCCTATTCGGTTCGCCAGAGGACCGCGGAAATCGGCGTCCGCATGGCGCTAGGGGCGCGGATGCGCGACGTTCTTTGGCTTGTCATTGGCCAGGGGGTGAGTCTCGCTCTCGTCGGCATCGCGCTAGGACTTGTAAGTGCTTTGGGACTCACCCGCCTGCTGGCCAGCCTACTTTTCGAAGTGCAGCCCACCGATGCCGTCACTTTTCTAAGCGTCGCTCTGGTATTCTGCGTGGTAGCCCTCGTGGCGTGCTGCGTTCCCGCGCGCCGTGCAACACGCGTCGATCCGATGATCGCTTTGCGTCACGAGTAATTGCTGAAGCGTGGCGAAGTTCGCGTGGTAGAATTCACCGCGAATGAGCCGACTCTGCTCTTCCCGTTTCGAGCGAGCGGCGCGCAAACTGGGCTGGATGCGCATGCATTGTCGGCCTGGACGATTCCAAAAAGCTCACCTCTGAACGCCGCGCGGAACTGGGACCGCGCATCCGCGAACACGCTCTCGCTTGGGCGGTCGCCGAAGTGGACGCCCAGCGCATCGACGCCTGGAATATTTATCAGGCCTCGCGTCAGGCGATGACCGCCGCGCTGCAACAGCTCGCAATTCCCCCCGATTATTTGCTCATTGACGCCATGCAGCTCGACGTCTTGATCGAGCAGAAATCTCTTATTAAGGGCGATGCGCGCAGCATCTCCATCGCGGCAGCCTCGATCCTCGCGAAAACGCATCGCGACATGCGTATGGAAGAGTGGGACGCCATCTATCCGCAATACGGCTTGGCGCGCCACAAGGGCTACGGCACTCCAGACCATCTCGAGGCTTTGCGCCAACACGGCCCCACGCCCTTTCACCGCTATTCCTTTGCTCCCGTGCGCGAATCCGGATGCTGGGCCACTGGAGCGACCCAAGCGCGGCTCCCGCTCGAGAATTAGGGGTTCATCCCTGATGAGGAAGCAGAAAGAGTTCCCAGGCGCTTCGCCTCGTTTTCGCCTGTGAATTTCCTGAAAGGAAAGGGGATAACTGGCTACTCACAAGGTACTTCGGGTTCGTTGACTTGTCTTTTTCCCGCCTGATAGCGTAGTTCAGTAGTGTTGCGGGTTTTTCCGCTGCCGCAACCAATCGAGGAGAACGTCCCGGACAGACTCCCGCGGGGAGGTTTGTCCCAGTTCGCGCATGGCTTATAACAAGAGCAAATACGTAGAGGCCGCACAAAAGCTGCTGAACCAGGGCAAAGTCGCTCAAGCCATCGCCGAGTACCAAAATATTCTGAAGTACGAGCCGCGCGATCAGGTCACGCTCATGACCATCGGCGAGCTGTATATCCGGCAGGGCGAAACGTTTCAAGCCATCGACTACTTCGAACGCCTCGCGCAGATTTTCGTCGGCGACGGCTTCCTGACAAAAGCAATCGCCGTTTACAAGCGCATTGCGAAGCTCGCTCCCGAAGAAATTCGCCCCCTGGAAAAACTTGCGGATCTGTACGTTCAACAGGGCGTAATGAGCGAGGCTCGGCCGCTTTTCTTGCAACTGGCGGAAATTCACCTGAAGAACAATCGCCAGCCGGAAGCTGTCGGCTTGCTCAAGAAACTTCTTCAAGCGGAACCCGACAATCTTCGCATCCAGATCCGCCTGGCCGATTTATATCAGGCCATGGGCCAGACACGGGACGCCATCGAAGCGTATGTGTCCGCTTCGCAGCGCGCGTTGGCCCGCGGTGATCAGGGAGAAAGTGAAAAGCTCGCGGACAAGGCGCTGAAACTCGAGCCCAACAATTTGGCCGCCGTCATCATCAAAGCGCGGTCGCATTCTTCCCAGGGCAACCTCGCCAAGGCCGCCCAGCTTCTGGAACAGGCGGCCGATCTCGAAAAAGGCGGCGAACAGACCGAACTTCTCCTCGGCCTGTATCTCAAGAATTCCGACTGGGACCAGGCTTCGGCGCTCGCCCATCGCGTATTTGAAGCGGACCAGAAAAATTTTGGGCCGATGCAAAAAGTTGTGGAATCCCTACTGCAATCCGGGAATCCCGAAAAAGCCATGGAGATCATGGAAAAATCGCGCCTGCCCATGATCGACGGCGGGGAGCATGAGGTTGTCGGGAAGTTACTCAACGAACTTGCTGCAAGCATGCACGGCAGTATCCAGCCCTTGGAATGGCTCGTGGAATTATATGGGCGCACCAGCGATTCCTTCCGCTTGCCGGACGCGCTGGCGCACCTGGGAGACGCCCTGGTTGCCGGCCACCAGTGGGATCGCGCAAAGCAGATCTTTCAGCAGCTTGTTGACCGCGATCCGGACAGCGATTCGGCAAAGCGCAAACTCAATGGCGTGCTCCGCAAAATGGGACAACTGCCACCGGGAGAGGCAGAAGATTTTTTCGAGGAAAACTTGCGCGCGGAAATTCCGAAGCCCCCTGCCGCCAAGCTGCCTGTCGACGACGAAGAGCCCGCTCCGGAAGTACCAGTCAAACCCGCCACTGTTTCCGGCGAGCCAGCCCTTGACGAAGAAACACAAAAATTTATCGCCCAGTCGCTCACCGACGTGGACCTCTTCGCGAGTTACGGCCTCACGCAAAAAGCGATTGGATTGCTCGAAGCCATCCTGCGCCGCGCGCCGCGCCACACGCCGACGCTCGAGAAACTGCTGGACTTCGTTCTCGGCGCAGGTGACGACCGGCGCACTGCCGAACTCGCCGCGCAGTTGGAACAGATTCACAGCGAAACGGGCGACAAGCGCAGCTCCGAACGATTCGGAGAATTGCGCCGCCGCTTCCAGCGTGCCGCCGGTTTGACGGATGAGGAATTGGCGATCGCCGTTCCTCCGTCAAAACCTGCCGCTCCGGACGCGGCCGAAACCGAGCCTGCGGATGGCACGATACCTGAAATAGCCGCTGCCCCTGTGGCGCATGAACCTCCGCCCGCTCCGGCGCCTGCCCCGGCTGCTCCTGTTCGCCCCGAGCCTGTTGCAGTGAACTCGGCTCCGGCGCAAGCCGAAGTGCAGGAAGTCGATTTGTCCGACGAATGGGCGACCCTTCTCGAAGAGACGCGTCCCGCCGAAGCGGCTGTTCCTCCTGCTCCCGTGCCGGCGAGGCCCGCTGCTGCTCCGCCTACGCGTCACACGAAACCTGGGGAAGTGGAAGAATTTAAGATTGGTGAAGAACCTCCGGTCGCCGAGCCATCCGAGGTCGCCAGCGCCGCTCCCACAATTCCGCTCAAGCCGGAACCGGTCATTGAAAAAGCGAAGGCGAAGCCTCCGGCCAAACAAATGCCAGTGGCTAAAGCTCCGGCGAAACCTCCCCAGAAGGGCGAGCCCGAATTCGAGCTGGAACAGGAATATGAACTCGTACTCGATGCGGAGCCTCTGGTGCCGGCATACGACCAGAAACCGCCCGAGAAACCGGTCGCGCCACCCGCGCCGGTCGGGAAAAATGCCGCGCCAACTTCACCCACGGGCAACAGTTTCGCTTCCGATCAATTCCTTGCCGATCTTGCCAACGAAATCGATCAGCTTGGCATCGGCGAGCTGACACCGAGTTTCTCCGAAGGGGCGCCAAGTGCCCAGCCGCCCTCGGTGGCAAAGAAAGATGCGGCGCCGTCTCAGTCCACCGAGTCGGGTCCACTCAAAGAGGTGTTCGACGAGTTTCGTGCCGAACTCGGTGAGATGGGCGCGGAAGACGAAGACCTCGAAACACACTACAACCTTGGCATCGCGTTCCGCGAAATGGGTCTCCTCGAGGAGGCCATCAGCGAGTTCCAGAAAGTTGCCAAGGCCAGCGACCGCGGCCGCGCTTTCCGCTACACCATGCAGTGCTGCACGCTTCTGGGCCTGGCCTTCATGGACAAGGGCCAGCCGGCCATCGCTGCGATCTGGTACGAGCGCGCTCTGAAGACTCCCGGCAATGATCCGGAAAGCACGCTCGCCTTGCGGTATGATTTGGGCGTAGCTCAGGAATCGGCGGGCGAGCCTGAAGCGGCGTTGAAGAGTTTCTCCCAGGTCTATGCGATGAATATCGACTATCGTGACGTAGCCGAGCGCAGCGCTGCCCTTCAGAAGCCTATCCGTCGATCCTGAACCATACCTTGCAGGACGGAATTTCGCTGAACCATGAGCCGCTTTTATCGCGCATTGCTGGTCGTTCTTGCGTTCGAAATGGGGGCGATGCTCCTCTATTTGCCGTGGTCCGTCTACTGGGAACAGAATTTTTTTCTCAGCCATTATCCTTCGCTCATGCGCATTGTGCTTCATCCGTCCTTTCGCGGCGCGGTGAGCGGCGTCGGAATCCTGGATATCCTTCTGGCAATCGGCTGGATCGGTTCGCGTCCGGGGCTTGATCGTGTTCCCCCTCAGTAACTCGTCCCACGGGCCGCTCCTTTGCTACGTGACGGACCGGCGCAGCCTTCCCAAATTCGAACGCCGGAAAGCGCAAGAAACTCTGTTGTCGAAGATCGCGGCCGCTGCAGCCTCCGGTGTCGATTGGATTCAGATTCGGGAGAAAGATCTTTCCGGAAGAGACTATGCCTTGCTTACGCGAGAGGCTTTGCAACGTGCCGTGAAATCCCCTGCGTGCAACGGAGCCTGTGCGCGCGTTCTTGTGAACGAGCGGCTGGATATCGCGCTTTCGGAACGGGCCGGCGGCCTACATCTCGGCGAGACGAGGCTTCCGCTGCCGGAAACAAAGCGATTTATCGAGAACCGCGGCGAACGGGAAGATTTCGTTATCGGCGTTTCCTGCCACTCCCTGGAAGCCGCGAAGTCGGCTGCGAGCGACGGCGCGGATTATCTTTTCTTTGGTCCCGTTTTCGCCACGCCGTCGAAGGTCGCGTTCGGCGCGCCACAGGGCCTTGAACGCCTCGCTGAAGTCTGCCACGCGGTTTCCATCCCGGTGCTAGCTATCGGCGGAATTACTTTGGCGAAGGCCTCCGATTGTCTGGCGGCGGGCGCTTCGGGAATTGCGGCGATTCGCCTGTTCCAGGATGCCCGGGACCTGCCCTCTCTAGTGCAGTCTCTGCGAAAACAGGCGCGTTGATCAGCGCTCCATCAGCCGTCGCAGAAGGCGTATCTGCCCGGCATGATAGATGTCGTGGTAGGCGATGCCGTAGAGTTGGGGCACAAATTTTGCGGCTCTCGCGGTGCGCAACAATTTTGCTGCTGTCGCGAGCAAGGCCTGGTGCTCCCGCTCAAGTAACTCTTTGTCTGCACTCCAGGCTGCCTCGTTTCCTTTGCCCTTTTCCGGCCGCGCAAAAAAGTTACTTCCTTTGAGCACGAACGAACCGCGCTTTCCGCCCTCGATTCTTCGCCGCACCGCGTACTTCCAGTAAGCGGCGTGGAGCATCACTTCCCAGATATTGTGCCGGCCCGCTCCCGGACGCCACGCGGCTTGCTTTGCCGTGACACCCTTGATGGATTGCTTGAGATTCGGTCCGTGCCAGGTCTTTTTTTCGTAGCCTTCGTCGAGCAGCGCGAGCACCAGCTTTGCCGAGTCCAAAGTGGCCTCCCAATGTGCGGGTCAAATGGAATCCCGCCAAGGATGGCGTGCCACCTCCTAAGTGTCAACGCCCGGTAGTGTTGGCGTTAAGAATTCGTCCGACGGGATACCGTCCATCGGCGCGGGAGTACGGGGTCGGCAAACAGGGCCCATTTCCTAGATGAAAGTGGTGTGCAAACGATATAGGACTAAGTTAGTCTGATTAGGTTATTGCAAATCATTTGCAAGGAGAGTTTCTTGGTCTCGCGCTATCGCATCGCTTTGTTTGGCCCTCTCTCGCTTTTTCTACTTTCCTTTTGCTCGGCTCCTCCGGTCCTCGCTCAGGAAAGGCCGTATTTTGTCGCCTATGATCATTACCTGGAGGAACCCGGCAACCTCGAGATCGAGTATTTCTCTACCTTCGGGACCGAGCGGGGCGGAAACGACTTCCACGGCTACTGGGCAGAATTCGAATACGGCGCGACCGCTTGGTGGACCACGGAAATCTACCTAGATAGCCAGACTACCTTCAACGACAGTACGGTGTTCACCGGTTTCCGCTGGGAGAATCGCTTCCGGCCTCTGAAGCGCGAGCATTTCATCAATCCCATCTTCTATGTCGAGTATGAAAACAAAAACGGCGCGGACAAGATCCGGAAGGAAGGCGAAGGCCACGACGTGGAATCGGACTTCCTCGTTTCGAATGCAGAAGCTCGCAAAGAACACATCCATGAAATTGAGTTGAAGCTCATCCTGTCCAGCACGTTTAAGGGCTGGAACTTTACCGAGAACACGCTCGCGGCCAAGAACCTTTCGAATTCACCGTGGGAATTTGGCTACGCGTTAGGCGCCAGCCGCCCGCTCGCGCTGAAGGCTTCCGCGAAACGCTGCACTCTCTGCCCGCAAAACTTTGTCGCCGGTGTCGAAATGTATGGCGGTCTGGGTGACAGACACAGCTTGGGGCTCCACGATACAGCGCATTACCTTGCGCCAGTGCTGGCGTGGAATTTACCCTCCGGGTGGGCGCTGCGGGTTTCGCCGGGCTTTGGTTTGAACGACCACAGCCACGAATTCCTCATGCGCTGGGGGGTGTCGCGGGAAATAAGCGGCTTCGGTTCGATGGTCAGCCGGCTCTTCGGGGGACGCCAGTGAAAGCCGCAGCTGCGGCGTTGGCCGTCTCCGCTCTATTTCTTGCCGTTTCCGTTGTGCTGGCGCAGAACAAACCAGCCGACGGCGAAACTCCAAAATACGATCCCGCCGTCTACGCCGAATTGCAAAAGGCGCCCAAAAAAGCGCGGCAGCGCGCGAACCCGCTGGAGAACGATCCGGACGCCGTTGCTGCGGGCGCCATTCTATTCGAACAACACTGCGCGGAATGCCACGGCAAATCCGCCGAAGGCACGCGTAAGGCGCCCAGCCTTCGCGCTCCGGCAGTCCAAAACGCAGCGCCCGGAACTCTTTTCTGGCTGCTGACTAATGGTGTGGTTCGCAAGAAAATGCCTGTCTGGTCAAAGCTTCCGGAACCTCAGCGCTGGCAGTTGGTGCGGTACATCAAATCGCTCGGTGTGGCAGTCCCAGCGGCGGAATCTCCCGCGCCGAAACCCTGAGGAAAGAATCCTAGTTCGCAGACTTGGCCGCATCGTTCAGAATCATCGCCAGACGCACGCCCGCTTCCGCAAGCCCGCTCTGCGCGGTTTTCGCGGCACTGGCTTGATAGCTCTCGCCGACGGCAAGGTGCTTCTCAAACATCCGCTTGCCCATGTGATTGTTTTCCGCGCAGCTCTTCAATTTCATGTCCGGTTCGATGGCAATTTTTTCCGGGAAAGCATCGTAGACGGCGGTCTCCGCCCGCTCGTGGCTCTCCCAGGCCCAGTTGTCCACATGGATGCCGGCGGCCTCCCACGCCGCGGCTTCGCCGTGAAACTTTTCGTCCAGTTCGTCGGCGTAACGGAACGGACTGGAAATCTCCATGTCGCGTTCCACAACCTCCGTGTCCCAGACCTGATGAAGATTGGGCGAATACTCCTCACGCTCCGGATGGAGCGGATTAGGCAGCGGATCGTGGTGAAGATACTTCACCGGCACGCAGTTTCCGCCGTTGTCGGCATTGGTGATGGCGTGCAGCGGCTGATGCATGTCGCCGACAAAATGGATGAGGTAGCGGATCGCTTCGGCGCGCTTCAAAGGATCGGCGGACTTGTCTTTCAGAATGGCGCGCTGCTCTTCGATCGCCCGCGTCACGCATCCTTCGGCGCCGCAGTACTCCGCCAAATCGCCCTTGTGCTTGCCGCGCGGAATATCGATGTAATGCCAGGGACCGTTCTTGCGCTCGTTGCGCACATCATCCGGCCAGGTGGAGGCATCCACCATCACGTCGGTCGTGGCATTGCCGCACCAGCGCTTCAGCTTCGGATCAATCGCGTCGTCGCCAAGAAGCCGCTGAACCATTTGCCGGGCTTCCGGTGTCAAATGTTTCTCCGCAATCAAGGCCACAGTCTGGTGTCCTTTACAGCCCCATGCGCCGGCGCTAGGAGCGGTCATCGCCAGAAACACCAGAACAGCCACAGATAACACCGCCTTATGATTCACAGTTTTTACCTCGATAGGAATTGTCTGTTGCGTGACGCGGTTTCAAGCGCTGAGCCAGCGCCCGATCGGCTTCCACGACTCGGTGTGATCGCAAATCACCCGCAAAGTCGCAGTGATGGGAATCGCCAGAACCAATCCCATGCCTCCCCACACCCAGCCCCAGAAGAGCAGCGCAATGGTGATGGCCACGGCATTCAGGCGTACGCGGCGGCCCACCAGTTTGGGAGCCACCAGGTTGATCGCCAAAACATGAATGCCAGTCAGCGTTAGCGCAATCAAAGCGAACTGCCCTAGCGTTTTCCATTTCGCGAGCGCGATGAGAAAAGCCGGCAACCAGGCCATCACTGCCCCGATGTAGGGAACCATGTTCAGGATTCCGGAAGCGATTCCCGTCAGAATGGGATACTCCATCCCGATGACCCAGAAAAACAGGCTGCTGGATGCAATCACTACTAGCGTCACGATGCTCATTCCCGCGAGGTAATCGCGCAAGACGTCGCGCAGATCCTCCAGCGTTTCCTTGACTTGGGTGCGCCGCGAGGCGGGAAAAAGCTGCAATGTTCCGTGCCAAAGCTCCCGCTTCTCCGCGAGCATGAAGAAAACCAGGAAGGGCATGAAAGTAACTTCCAGAAACAGCGCGTACAGGGAGCCGATGCCGCGGAAGATCAGCGTGCGAACAACGGTGGATTCGGACCGCACGGTGGGCGCGGATGACGCGCTTGGATCCGGAGCGATTTGCGAAACCTGGCCTTCAATCCCTTTTATTTTGCCCTCGACGGCCCCTGCTGCCTGCCGAAGGACCGTGCTGTATTTCGGCCAGTTTTCCGCGAAATCCGCGATCCGCGCCCACAGACCATAGCCTCCTGCGACCAACACGGCGATCAGGATCAGCACCATCACCATCGCGCCCAGAGTTCGCGGCAGACCTATTCTTTCCAGGAATTCCACCGCTGGATCGAGAAAATAGGCCAGCAAGATAGAAAGCAGCAGCGTGATCACCACGCCTGCGGCGTAATAGAAGAAGAGCAGAATGATGGCCGCCGCAAGCACGCGCATGCTGAAGTTGGAACTGGTGAAGCGCACGATGGATGGCGGCGTTTGCGTGACGGACACGAGCAGCTCCGGTGCTACACGTTAACACATTCTTGCAAAACGTGATTTGGCCCGGTTATGCAATGGGCATGTGCGAAGCCACGCAGTAAAGTCACGGTTTTGCGTGTGCTAAGATTTGTGAGGTCATCCGCATAGAAGCTGGCCGTGACCGGGCCCGGACCACACACTCTGGAGAGACAGGCTTCTTCCCATGGCCAAAGAGTTTTTTGGAACCGACGGGATACGCGGTGTCCCGGGCACGCCCCCGCTCGATGACGCCACGCTCTATGCAACCGGACGCGCGCTTGGAGCATATCTCAAGCGCGCGCATGGCGCGGCGCATGTCCTGATCGGCATGGACACGCGCGAATCCGGCCCGCACATCGCTTCCTTGCTTGCGGTGGGTCTCACGCAGGCGGGAGCCAGAGTTGCGTTTGCCGGCGTCATTACCACTCCGGGCGTCGCCTGCCTGGTTCGCCAGGGTGATTTTCACGCCGGGGTGGTCATCTCCGCCTCGCACAATCCTTTTCAAGACAACGGCGTCAAATTGTTTTCGCACGCGGGGATGAAATTCCCCGATGCCGTCGAGGAAGAGTTGGAGGCAGGGGTCTTGAGGCACCAGAGCGAAGCCGCTCCAAAGAATCCGCCGCCGCTTGCTGCCGACGAATCCCTTGACGCGGAATATCTCGCCTTTTTGCGGAAGCGGTTTATTCCCGGCGCCAAGCTCAACGGCTTTCGCATCGTTCTCGATTGCGCCAATGGGGCCGCTTACAAGCTCGGCCCGGAATTGTTTCGCTCTCTCGGGGCCGATGTTGTGGTCATGGGCGTTTCGCCTGACGGCCGCAACATTAATGCCGGATGCGGCTCGCTTCACCTGGAGGGCCTGCAGAAACGTGTCGTCGCCGAGAAAGCTCGTCTGGGTGTGGCCTTCGACGGGGATGCCGACCGCGCGCTCTTCGTCTGCGAATCCGGAAAAGTTGTGAACGGCGACGGCGTGCTTCTGGCCGCTGCGCGCTTCCTTAAAGCCCAGAACAAGCTCAAAGGCGACCGCGTTGTCGCCACTTCCATGTCCAACCTGGGCCTCGAGCGGGTACTTGCGCGCGAAAATATTGGACTGGCACGCGCTGCCGTCGGCGACCGCTATGTTCTCGAAGAAATGCTGCGCAGCGGAAATGTACTGGGAGGCGAGCAATCCGGGCACATCATTTTTCTCGACGACAGCCCTGCCGGCGACGGCCTGCTCACGGCCGCAAAAATTGCTTCGCTGGTCTCCATACACGGCAAAATCGAATCGCTGGTTGAGGGTCTGAAGGATTATCCGCAGCTCATCGTCAACGTCAAGGTGCGCTCGAAACCGCCGCTCGAAACGCTTCCGGAAGTTTCCCGCGCTCTGGCCGAAGCGCAATCTGCCCTTGGAGACAACGGCCGCGTCGTCCTTCGCTATTCCGGCACTGAGCAGCTCGCCCGCGTCATGGTCGAAGCCGAACATGAGGCCGACGTGCAGCGCTTCAGCCAGTCGCTCGCCAACGCTCTTCGCTCCTCCATCGGCGCCTGAGCAGTTCGACTCTGCCCGTCGCTGTGTTCTCACCGTCTCTGCGTCTCCTTTTCTTTGATTCTCGCGGGAACTTTTTCGCCGCTCGCGACATTACACTTAGTGAAGGATCCAGGCGACTTACCATGCAAGATGCACTGCCGGCGCTCGTTCTAAACTCGGAGGTCCTTCCTCGACACGCCATGGACGAAACGCCCAGCAGCCAACCGAATCCTCAAGGCTCGCCCGTATCCTCTGACACAGGCGTCAGCGACGAACGGCTCATGCTGGCTTTTTCGCAAGGCTCATCGGAAGCCTTTACAGAACTCTTCTCCCGGTACAAGCAGCCCATCTATGGATTTTTCCGCCGCCGCGTTGCCGAACCCGCCCATGCGGAAGAACTCACCCAGGAAACATTTCTCGCGCTGCTCCGCGCCGCTGCGCGCTACCAACCGCGCGCCCTGTTTCGCACTTATCTCTATGCCATCGGCTTCAAGATACTTCGCGCCCATCGTCGCAAAGCCGCCTTTCGCGCCGCGTTTTTTGGCCAAACAAACTCCGCGCCCGATCCTTCGAGGAAGGATGCCACGGAGTCCGGCCTGTGGGTTCGTAGTGCTGTGGAAAAACTCGACCCTATCGGCCGCGAAATCCTTCTCCTGCGCGAGTTTGAGCAGTTGAGCTACGCGGAAATCGCGGACCTCTTGCGGCTTCCGCTGAATACGGTGAGCTCACGCCTGTTCCGTGCCCGCACGGCGCTGCGCAATTTGCTCGAACCGCCTTCATCGTCCTCTAAAAAAGATGCAACACAAATTGTGCAGGAGCCCGCTCCGCAGCCCATCGCCCAGAAAGGGGAACGCGCATGAGCACCACCACGCATCCCTTCGCTCCGGAAGAACTCATGGCGCTCCTCGACGGTGAACTGTCCGCCGACCGCGCGCAATCTGTGTCCATTCACATGGGGCAGTGCGCCGAGTGCCGCGAACTCGCTGCGTCACTTCACAACACTTCGCAAACCCTGTCCAATTGGACCGTTCCCCCTGCGCTAGGCAACGCCGAATTTGAAGAACACCTTCGACTTGCAGCTGCAAGGAATTCGGCCGCAGACCAATCGTGGAGTTCCAAAATATTTCAGCGCACTAGACTTTGGACATGGAAGCATTGGGCAAGCGGGCTGGCTGCCACCGTCGCGCTAAGCGTGCTTGTGTTAGGTCTTGTCACTTCGAGCAGGCTCGGCGACCGAGCCAAGTCAGTGTCCGTCCCGGTTCGCGAGCGAGGTAGAAGTATTGCGCAAGCAACCCAAGTCAACGGCGCAGTAGACCTCAACCAGGACGGCGCGTTCGATACCTTCAGCAACGCAATACCAAGGAAAGGGATTGACCAGATACAAGGACAAGAGACTCACAACGGGGCCGTCGGCACCGTGACCGGCGGCGGCTTCGGCAATGGACCAATGGGCAAGCCCCAAGCGCGGGAGGAGAAGGCGATGAAGGAGGCGCCAGATCACAACTGGCTTCCATCTGGACCCATGATTGCGCGCACGGTCTCGCTTTCCATCGTGGCAAAACATTTTGACGCGGCGCGGACTTCACTCGACGGAATCCTGGCACGTCACAACGGATATGCCGCAGGGCTGAACGTCGCTACGCCTCAGGGCGCCGCACGCACGCTTCAGGCATCCTTGCGCATTCCCGCGCCGCAACTTGCCGCTGCGATCGCTGAATTAAAAGCCCTCGGCCGTGTCGAGGCCGAAACGCAAAACGGCGAGGAGGTCACCCAGCAGCACGCCGATCTTCTCGCGCGCCTGAAAAATTCCCGCGAAACCGAGCAGCGCCTCCAGGATGTTCTCCGCACGCGCACCGGCAAGGTGAAGGACGTCCTCGAAGTCGAAGAAGAGATCGCGCGCGTTCGGGGCGAAATCGAGCAGATGGAAGCGGAGCAGCAAACGCTGGAACATCGCGTCAGCTTTGCCACTGTCGACCTGAAACTTGCCGAAGAGTACAAGGCCGAGCTCACCACTCCCGCGCCCTCCGTTGCCATGCAGCTTCGCAACGCACTCGTCGACGGCTTTCGCACCGCCTTCCAAAGTCTTCTGGCTCTCGTCCTGTTTTTTGCCGAGTCCGGTCCAACGCTCTTGCTTTGGCTGGTGATCCTAGCGTTTCCGTCTTGGCTGCTCTGGCGGCGATATAAGCGATCTCTCGCAATGGGTTTACCGTCGGGAATTTGAGACCTGCGGTGCACCGCAGCAACGAGACTCTTTACCGCAACCGCTTGCGTAAGTCTCGAGATAATGCTCACGAGAATTTCGCAATAACGATATTCCTAATTTCTTTACTCTTAGCTTCTCGCAACACTAGTCATTACTGCGAACCGACCGCAATTCCCAGTACCGGGAAATCCAGTAAGCACGCTCCCAAAGAATGGAGAGTTAGCGTGGGTAGTCTGTGGGATTTTGTAGAATTCAAGCGTGTAACATTGTTCTCTTTTGCTGGCACCATAGCTAAACGCTGTGCTTTCAATCGACTCTGAAGTTCCCTGTGGAACACTTGCCGCTGGCATGCGGTTTGCTCTCTGATTCGTAACCTAAAAGATTGGCTTCCCGGGGTGGCCGGAACCGATCCTCGACTCGGTTACCGGTTTGGGGCGTCAATTACGAAAAGGGGGCTTGCACCAGCCCCCTTTTTCAATTTCCGGCGTCCGCCAAGGGCGATACCCCCGGCCTCGATCAAAACTGATCCTCACACCGGACGTCCGGTTTCGATGGTCATGTGGACTGGTTTCCTAGCCGCAAAAAAAAAGGAGCGGCCGATGGGGGGACCGGCCGCTCGGGCGTGGGGATGGAGGGTACAGTAATCCGGAGTCCGTCTGGTCTTTCCGCCGTCCAACTGCGCTCGCGAGCAGCAGGACGACACAGGAGCAAAAGCGGTCTTACTCCAGAAAACTCAAACAACTCCCGACTACTTGGCCAGTTTGTTCTCTACGGAATCCTCCGTCGATAGCTCGCCGGGTTCATTCTCTCCGGTACTTCCCGTTCCTGCCGCGGCCATTGTTTTGGTACGGAAGTACTTCCGAAGAAGCACTCATTTCAGAGATGTCGAATCACTTTTTCGAGATGGTCGAGCAAACCGCTCAACTTCTCCCGGTCTTCGCTAGAGAGGGAGGAGAGGGCTTGCGCCAGTGATTCCACGCGGCGCCGCCGGCCTTCCTGGAGGATCCTGGTACCCTTCGCCGTGGCTTCCAGCCGCACGCGCCGCCCGTCTTCTGTTTTTCCGCGGCGCACCAGGCCCGCGCGCACCAGTCCCGCGACGATGCGGCTCATAGTCGGTGGGCGGACTTGTTCGGCCTCTGCGAGTTCGCCGAGCGACCGCGGCCCACCTCCCAGCACAAGCACGGACAACGCCGAAAGCTGCGCCGGGCCCACGCCGCTCTCGCGGTCGCGCACACGCAAGCGCCTCAATAAATGAATCGCCGCGGAGTGCAGCCGGTCGGCGGCCTCGAAAGTCTCGCCCCCGGCGAAACGTTTGGACTTGACAACCGTCATAGAATATAGTTAGCTATGCTAACTAAATTGCTCCCGGAGGTAAACTATCCATGAGCACCGCTGCTTGCAACCTGGGCATTAAGAACATCGGACAAATTTCCATCATCGTTCGTGACCTTCAGCGAGCCACCGCATTCTACCGTGACACACTGGGTTTGCCCTTGCTCTTCACCGCCCCCAACCTTGCTTTCTTTGACTGCGGAGGCGTGCGGCTGATGCTCGGCCCCGCCGAGACTCCCGAACTGGATCATCCCAGCTCCATCCTCTACTTCCGTGTTCCCGATCTCCATGCTGCTCACCAGCGGCTTGTGGATGCGGGGGTGCAGATTGTAGCCCCGCCGCGTCTAATTGCGCCGATGCCGGCGTATGATTTGTGGATGAATGCCTTCCGCGACTCGGAAGGGAATATCATGGAACTGATGAGCGAGGTGCCTCGTGTTGCGTAAAATGTTTCTGTTGTTACCGCTTTTGCTGATACCGCCCACACTCGTTGTGGGGGCAGAGGGCAAGGACGGCTCTTTCAAAACCAGCGATGGAGTAAAGCTGCACTATCTCGAGGCCGGCAGCGGGCCGGCAATCTTCTTCGAACCAGGCTGGAGCATGCCTGCGTGGATCTGGGACCCGCAATTCAAGTACTTTGCCGAGCACTTTCATGTCGTGGCGCTCGACCCCAGGTCGCAAGGCGACTCTGACAAGCCCACGGAGGGCAACTCTTGCGAGCGCCGCGCGCAGGACATCAAGGAACTTCTCGAACATCTTAAGCTCGATCACGTGGTCCTTGTGGGCTGGTCGCTCGGCGTCCCGGAATTGCTGACCTATGCCGAGCAATTTGGCGGGAGCCGCGTGCGTGGCTACGTCCTGGTAGACGGGTTTGCTTGGGACAAGCAAGACCCGCAATTCATCACTTCCATGGTCGGAATGTACAAACAGGTTCAGACCAACCGCCGCGACTTCACCGAGAAGTTCGTGCGCAACATGTACAAGAAGCCCCAGCCCGAGGAGTACATCCAGCGCGTGGTGGCAGCTTCGCTCAAGATGCCTTCGGATAGCGCCGTCGCGGCCAGCGTCAGCTCTATCAGCCGCGCAGACTGGCGGCCCGCCCTGGCCAGGGTCGACCGGCCTGTTCTCGTGATGTGCCAGGCGCAGTTGAAGGCCATGGCCGCCGACCCGATTGTTTCCACCATTCCTACCGCGCGTGTGGAACTCTTCGAAGATGCCGGTCACGCGTTGTTTGTCGATGACGCAGGGCGGTTTAATGGCTTACTGGGCGATTTCATCCTGCATCTCCCAGAGCGTTGAGCACCTCGCCGCGACTGGACCACTGAAACTGGAGTTGGGAATCCCGCGTTACAAGGGCCATGCGGATTACGGTATCCTTCAAGCGCCATGCATGACCTGAACTATTTCAGAGATCACCTGGATGTCTTCGCCGATATGGCGAAGAAGCGCGGTGCCGCGCTCGACTTGGATGCTTTTCGCAAGCTCGATAAGGAGCGCCGCGAACTCATCACCTTGAATGAACGGCGCAAGGCGCAGCGCAATAAGGCCAGCGAGGAAATTGCCCGGCTCAAAAAGGATAAACAAAGCGCCGATGTGCTCATCGCGGAAATGAAACAGGCCTCCGATCAGATTAAGGAGGTGGACACGCGCATCGCCGAGCTGGACGCCACACAGCGCGAACTCTTGCTCACCATCCCCAATATTCCGCACTCTTCCGTCCCGGTGGGCACAAGCGCAGCCGACAACCAAGAAGTCCGCCGCTGGGGTGCGCCTCCTAAGTTCGATTTCGCCCCCAAGCCGCATTGGGAAGTCGGCGAACGCGCTCGAATTCTCGATCTCGAAGCCGCGGCCAAAATCACCGGCGCGCGCTTCGCCGTTTACAAAGGCTGGGGAGCACGCCTCGAACGCGCCCTCGCAAATTTCTTCCTAGACGTGCACACGCGCGAGCACGGCTATACCGAAATCCTGCCGCCCTTCATCGTCAACACGGCCTCACTCGTGGCCGACGGTAAGCTCCCAAAATTCGCCGAAGACATGTTTCGGCTGCAAGGAACGGATCTTTGGCTGACCACCACGGCAGAGACGGAGCTGACCAACCTTTACAGGGGCGACACCATAGAGGCCGACGCCTTGCCTATCCAGGTGTGCGCTTGGACCTCCTGCTTTCGCTCCGAAGCAGGCGCCGCCGGAAGAGACACCCGGGGAATCAAACGTCAGCATCAGTTTCAAAAGGTCGAACTCTTCAAGTTCACACGGCCGGAAAACAGTTATGGCGAGCTCGAAGCGCTTGTTGGCAACGCGGAAACGATTCTCCAAAAGCTCGGCATTCATTATCGCGTGGTGCAGTTGTGTACCGGCGATCTGGGCTTCGCTTCCGCGAAAACATTTGACATCGAAGCTTGGGTTCCTTCCTCCGGCGAATTCATGGAGATTTCGTCCTGCTCCAACTGCGAAGCGTTCCAGGCGCGCCGCGCCGGCATTCGTTTCAAACCGAAAGGCGGTAAGAGCGACTTCGTGCATACGCTTAATGGTTCAGGGCTTCCAGTCGGCCGCACGTGGATCGCCATCGTGGAAAACTATCAACAGGCGGATGGTTCGATTTTGATTCCTGAAGTCCTGCGCCCATACATGGGCATCGAGCGCATTCCAGCTGCGGATTGAAGCCGCGGAATGCGCCTAATCTGGAGTTTTAGGGTCTACCGGCTATCCACCGCGAAATAACCGCTGTATTTTCACAACTCATTGTATACAAACGGCTTAACTGAATATTGGGAGGTTTTTCCCCAATCTGCCAGAAAACAATTCGCCTCGCAACCCCTTGAAATCACACCTTTTCGTTTGACGCACCCTTTTCGCCTTGCATACACTGCCCTCACGGCCCATTCGAGGGTGATTAGGCAAAATCGGCCGTTTAGCTCACAATCATTAAGATGAACTTTCTTGCTCGCATCGTGAGATTTCTGTTTTGGCTGCTTGTCCTTTCCTGGGGACTGCGGCTCTTGCGCCGCATCGTCGGCGGGATGCTCAGGAATGACGCGGTCCCCGGCCGGCAGGCTGCCGATAACTCTGTCGGAATTCCATCTGCGTCGCGCCGATTGGTGCGCGATCCTGTATGTGGGATGCATGTGGACGAAACGCGTTCGATTCCGTTCCGGGACGGGGGCGAGCTTGTCCACTTTTGCTCGGCTGCCTGCCGCGACGCGTATGCCGTTAATACAAGGAAGTTTGCGGCGAACGGATAAGCAGAATTTTGATGAGCTGAACTTTGGGCCAAATGAAAAGAAAGTTTCTTAGACAAATCGAGTAGACGAAAGGACCGACGCCAATGGCCACGGTCGCAAAGCCCACAGCCCCGACAAGACAGATAGGCGCACCGCCCATGGTGCCCCGCATCGCTCCCCGCGAGGACCTGAATCCTTTTCGCATCGCGCAGATTCAGTTCGACATGGCCGCCGAATTCCTGAAGCTCGATCTTGGCCTCCGGCAGATTCTACGCACCCCCAAGCGCGTGCTGGAAGTTTCCTTGCCCACCAAAATGGACAATGGCCAAGTGAAAGTCTTCACCGGCTACCGCGTGCAGCACAACGTCTCGCGCGGGCCGGGCAAGGGCGGCATTCGCTTCCATCCAAACGTGACTCTCGATGAAGTGAAGGCGCTCGCGGCCTGGATGACCTGGAAGACCGCCACTGTGAATGTGCCCTTTGGCGGAGCCAAGGGTGGCGTCATCTGCGACCCCAAGCGCATGTCCAAGAGCGAGCTCGAACGCATGACGCGGCGCTACGCCAGCGAGATCCTGCCCATCATTGGTCCGTCGCAGGACATTCCCGCGCCGGACGTTTATACCGATGCCCAGACTATGGCTTGGATCATGGACACCTACGCCATGACCGTCGGCCACTCGGCGCATGGCGTGGTCACAGGTAAGCCCGTCTCCATCGGCGGTTCCCAGGGGCGCGGGGAAGCCACCGCACGCGGCCTGCTCTACGTGGTCGAGGAAGCCTGCAAGCTGAAAAAAATCTCACTTCGTGGCGCGACCGTCGCGATTCAGGGATTCGGCAACGCCGGCGCAACTGCCGCCCGCCTCTTCGCCGAAAAGAAAGCAAAAATCGTCGCCCTCAGCGATACCCGTGGTGGCGTCACCAATTCCCGCGGCATCGATCCCATCAAAGCCATCCGTTACAAGGAGCGTTCCGGCACCGTCGTGGGCATGCCCGGCGCATCTCGTATCACCAACGACGAGCTGCTCACCATGAAATGCGACATCCTCATTCCAGCGGCGCTCGAAAATGTGATCACTCTCCACAATGCCGAGGCCGTCAAAGCCCGCATCGTCGCCGAAGCCGCCAACGGCCCCACCACGCCGCACGCCGATGAAATCCTCGCGCGCCGAGGCGTTATCGTCCTCCCGGACATTCTCGCCAACGCCGGCGGCGTCACCGTCAGCTATTTCGAGTGGGTCCAGAACCAGGAAGGTCTCATGTGGGATGGGGACGAAGTCAACGCGCGCCTTCAGAAGATCATGACTCGCGCCTTCCACGAAATGGTGGACACCATGCGTAAGCATCACGTTCCCCCGCGCGCTGGCGCCATGATCCTCGCCGTCAGCCGCGTCTCCGAAGCCACCCTCATCCGCGGCCTGTTTCCGTAAGGTGTGATTGCTCAGGCGTGTAAAGAAGATCGAGTATCTAAGCGCTCTCACAGAGTCAAATCCCGAGAATGACAATATAGATGTTTCGATTGAACTGGCGGACGGCAAGAAGTATGCCCTCTTAGTGGCAACGCCCAAGAATGTATTCTGGTGTATGGCAAACGAGGGTCTCGATTATTATTTCTCCTTTCCGGCTCCTATCTTTGTTAAGACCCTCACGGCCGATAATATAGACGCGGCAATAAGGACATTTTGCGCAGAAGCTCGGGAAGAACAATTCAATATCTACGCTGTCTTGCAGTCTTCGTCAGACTAGTCGCTGCCCCAGGACAACGATCGACACGAAATTTTTCCTTGCGTTGGAGATTCCGCGCGCGTACATTCGCAGTTGCCGGTCCGTTTTCTCGACGCGACCGGCTATTTTCGTAGTTGGAGTAAAAAGAAACGATGAGCACGAACGGACACGGCCACCCAGCGCCGCCAATCCTGCTGACGATCGCGGGTTTTGACCCTTCTTGCGGCGCGGGCACCGCCGCGGACTTAAAAACGTTCGCCGCGCACGGCTGCTACGGCGTCGCCGCGATCACTTCGCTCACGGTCCAGAATACGCAAGGCGTCGAATCCGTCCATAACACGCCCAGCGCGGAATTGCGCGCGCAACTCGAAGCCCTGGCCAAGGATTGCGACATCGCTGCGGTAAAAATCGGAATGCTCGGCAACCGCGGCAACGCCGTGGTGGTCGCGGAATTCCTCGACGCCCACAAATTTGCCCACGTCGTGCACGATCCGGTGATGAAATCTTCGAGCGGCGCGGAACTCCTCGATGCCGCCGGCATCAAATACGTCGCCACGGAACTGCTGAAGCGCGCCAGCGTCATCACGCCGAATGTTCCCGAAGCCGAAGTTCTCACCGGGCTGACCATCAAGGACGTCGCGGACATGGAAGCCGCCGCGCGCAAGATTGTCGAGATGGGCGCTCGCGCGGTAATCGTGAAGGGCGGCCACATGGAGCGCGCCAATGACGTGCTCTTTGACGGCACGGAAGTTTTTCAATTAGCCGGTGACCGCGTGAAGGAAGAGACCTTGCATGGGACGGGCTGCACGTTTGCGTCCGCATTTGCCGCGCAGCTTGCCGCCGGCCGGCCGTTGTTCGAAGCGGCCACCCTGGCGAAAGCCTACGTCACCAAGGCCATCGAAAAGGGCTACCCGATCGGCAAGGGCCGCGTCCCGCTCGATCATTTCTACCGCCAGCGCATCGAGCCGCCCGCCCGCGGCATCCACGAAGTTCCCCAGCACGGCATGCACCCCGCCGCCGAACCCACTGCCCACTGAGCATTTTCTTATTGTTTATGGACGATGCGGCCCGCGACGACGGTCGCCACTGTCCGGCCTTTGAACGCCCGTCCATCGAACGGCGAGTTGCGCGATTTGCTCGGCGATTCTTTCACATGGTAGGTCCAGGAGTGATTCACCGAAAAAATGGTTAAGTCGCCCGGCTGGCCCGTGGCGATCTTTCGCTCCATGCTCAGCACGCGCGCTGGGCCCGCAGTGAATAGCTCGACCATGCGCATCAGCGAAAGCCGCCCGCTCTGCACCAATTGTTCCAGCGCCAGCGCCAGCGCCGTCTCCAATCCCAGAATCCCAAACGGCGCGCGATCGAACTCCACGTCTTTCAACGCCGGCTCGTGCGGCGCATGATCCGTCGCAATGGCATCCACTGTTCCGTCCGCCAATCCAGCCAGTAACGCCTCCCGGTCGTCCCGCGCCGCCAGCGGAGGATTCATCTTGAACTTCGAATCGTACTGTACATCCTCATCAATCAGCGTGAAGTGATGTGGCGTCACTTCGCAGCTCACCCGCAACCCGCGCGACTTCGCCCACCGCACTTGTTCGAGCGAAGCCTTCGCCGAAAGATGCGCCACATGCAGCCGCGCGCCGCTCAACTCCGCAAGCTGCACGTCGCGCGCCACGCAGACCGACTCCGCCGCCGCCGGCATCCCGCGCAGTCCCAGCCGCGTCGACGTCACTCCCTCGCGCATCACCGCTCCCGCTGCCAGCGAAACATCTTCCGAATGCTCCATCACCGGGAGGTCCAGCGAACGGCAATAATCCATCACTTGCCGCGCCAGCTTGGCCGTCGCGATCGGTTTTCCATCGTCGGAAACCGCCACAATGCCCGCTTCCTTCATTCCCGCGATTTCCGCGATCGCTTCGCCTTTGCTCCCCACGGACGCCGCGCCAATCGGCCACACGCGCACGCTCCCACCGGCTTTCGCGCGATCCAGGATGAATCGCGTCACCGAAGCATTGTCATTGACAGGCTTGGTGTTCGGCATGCAGCAGACCGCCGTAAATCCCCCGCGCGCCGCCGCCCGCGTGCCCGTCTCGATGGTTTCGGAAGATTCCTGCCCCGGCTCACGCAAATGCACGTGAAGGTCGATGAACCCAGGCGCAACGATCAGTCCGGTCGCATCAAAAACTTCTGTTCCTGGTGGCGCGGCAACCTTTCCCGCCGGCGCCACCTCTTTGATCTTCTCCCCGTCCAGGAACACGTCGAGGCCCGCGTCCGTTTTCGACGACGGATCAATCACTCGCCCGTTCTTAATCAGAAGCATTCGCCGATTCCTTCGACTTCATTTGCAACGCCGGATGCGTGTCCGTCTCCGTGGCTCCCGAAATCAGCAGGTACAGAATGGCCATGCGAACCGCCACGCCGTTCGTCACCTGTTCCAGCACGCACGATTGCGGCCCGTCCGCCACCTCTGGCGTAATCTCAATCCCGCGGTTGATCGGGCCGGGGTGCAGCACAATCGCCTTCGGGCTCGCGCGTCGCAGCCGTTCCGCATTCAACTGGTACAGCAAAATGTAATCGTCCGCGGAAAGCGGCGGATCATTCAGCCGCTCCGTCTGCACGCGCAGCATCATGATGACGTCCGCGCCTTCCAGCGCCTCCTCGATCCGGTAGACGCAGCGAATCGGCGTTCCTGGTGCGATTTTCTCCAGCTCGCGTGGAACCCACATCGCCGGCCCGCACAACGTGAACTTGCACCCGAATTTTCCCAGCAGATGAATGTTCGAACGCGCCACGCGGCTGTGCAGGATGTCGCCCAGAATCGTCACGTTCAAGTTTTTGATTGTTCCTAGCCGGTCGCGAATCGTCAGTGCATCCAGCAATCCCTGCGACGGATGCTCGTGCGTGCCGTCGCCCGCGTTCACCACCGGAATATCCAGGTGTCGAGCCACGTAATTTGGCGCGCCTGAAGCCGCATGCCGCATCACCAGGCAATCCGGTTTCATGGCATTTAGGTTGAAAACCGTGTCCAGCAGCGTCTCGCCCTTTTTCAAGCTCGACGCTTCTGCTTGCAGATTCATGGTGTCCGCGCCAAGCCGCGATGCCGCGGCCCCAAAGCTGATTCGCGTGCGCGTGGACGTTTCAAAAAACGCCAGCGCCACGGTCTTCCCGCGCAGCGTCGCCAGTTTTTTCAATGGATGCTTCTGAATTTCCTGAAAGGGTTTGCTTTGATCGAGGAGAAATCCCAATTCGTCCGCGGTGAGCGGTTCGAGGGCGAGCAAGTCGCGGAATTTGGTACTCAATGTCCCTTCTCAAATCATATACGAGCCGGTTCGAATAGAAAATCCAAATCTACTCCACGCGGTCGACCAGCACCACGCGTTCTTCCTTGTCGATCTCCTGCAGCCGCACTTCGATAATTTCTGTGTCGCTGGTCTGTACTTTCCGCCCGATGTATCGCGCCTCGATCGGCATTTCGCGGTGCCCGCGGTCCACCAGCACGCATAGCGAGACGCGTTTCGGCCGCCCCAGGTCAAAGAGGCCGTTCATGGCCGCGCGAATCGTCCGCCCGGTGTACAGCACGTCGTCCACCAGCACCAGGTCCATATTGTCCACGCCAAACGGAATGTCCGACGAGCGCAGCACCGCCTGTGGCGCCACTTTCGAAAGGTCGTCGCGGTACAGCGTGATGTCCAGCACGCCCACCGGTACGTTCACGCCGTCAATCCCGCGCATGGCCTGCGCGATCCGCTGCGCCAGCGGCACGCCCCGGCGCACGATTCCGATCAGCGCCAGGTTCTTCGTTCCGCCGCTTTTCTCCACGATTTCGTGCGCCAGCCGCTGCAGCGTACGGTCGATTTCCGGCGCGGACATCAACTGGCTCTTTTCGACGATGCGCATGGTCGGGGTATCGTACCATCCCTGACTGCGGCGAGGTCAATCCGGTCCGCAATCATCGAACCGTAACGTGGCCGTAGTAGACTCTTGGGCGGATTTGGGAGGCGGCTAGACTATGGTTTCCAACAGTTTCCTGTGGAAGCGCACTCTTTTGCACCGCGCGACGATGGCGGCGGTATTTTTTCTCGCAGGTGCGATTTCGCTGGCTCCGCGCGTGGCCGCTCAGGCTCCGCCGCTTCGTGTGCCCCTTCCCAAGGCATCGAAAGCGCCCGCCCGGCCCAAGCTCGTTGTGCTTTTGGTCGTCGACCAGATGCGTGCCGACTACGTGGACAAATTCCTCGGTCAGTGGACCGGCGGTCTCAAACGCCTCGTCGAGGAAGGCGCGTGGTTTCGCGACGCCGCTTATCCCTACGCCGCCACGGAAACCTGCGTCGGCCACGCGACGATTTCTACCGGAGCATTTCCCGCGACCCACGGCATGGTCGCCAACGCCTGGTGGGACCGCAAGGATCAGAAAATGGTCACGTGTACCACCGACCCTGACCCCAAAGTAAAAAACATTGGTTATGCCGGAGCCACTCCGCAGGGAGCGGACACTGCGTGGCGCATGGCCGTGCCCTCGTTTGCGGAGGAATTGAAATTTCAGACCAGCGGAGCGACGCGCATCGTGACGTTCTCGTTGAAGGCTCGCGCCGCCCTCACCATGGCCGGTCACAAAGCCGATGCCGCCACCTGGTTCGACGGCGGCGCCTGGGTCACTTCGAGCCCATACGGCACACAGGCTTTCATCGAGGAGCAAGCCAAGTCGCACCCGCCCAAAGCCGGTTTCGGCAAGACCTGGGCGCTATCTCTGCCGGAAAAAGCCTATTGGTACGATGAAAAAGCTCGCGGCGCTGTTCCTCCTGCTGGTTGGGAGCTGACGTTTCCTCATCCGCTGCGCGGAAAGGCTGGCGTGAGCGAACCGGACGCCGACTTTTACAATCAGTGGGCCTGCAGTCCTTACGCTGACACGGCCCTGACGGACCTTGCCGTGAAAGCTGTGGACTCCCTGAAGTTAGGCAGTTCAAGCGGGACCGATTTTCTCGCTATTGGCTACTCATCCGTGGATATCGTCGGCCACGCGTTTGGCCCGCGCAGCCGCGAAATCCAGGACGTTCTTGTGCGCTTGGACAAGGATCTCGCCAATTTGTTCGCGCATCTGGATGCCAAGATTGGCCGCGGAAACTATGTTGTCGCGCTAAGTGCCGACCACGGTGTCGTCCCCATTCCCGAAGACATCGAGACCACCGGCGCCGATGCTGGCCTGTTACGCCTGCCGGAGTTGCGGGAACGAATTGAGAAGGCCCTGGCAGGCTTCAAATATCCAAAGCCCGCCGTTGCGAGTGTCAGCGGCAGCGATATTTACTTTGCATCCGGAGTCTACGAGAAGTTGCAGCACGATCCCGCCGCCATGCAGGCCGCGCTCAACGCTGCGCTGGAACAGCCCGGCGTCGCCGCCGTCTATCGCTCGGAAGAGTTGCGTGACCGCCCCGCCACGCAAAGCCCCACCATTCGGGCCTTCGCCAATAGTTATTTTCCCGGACGTAGCGGCGATCTATTCATCCTGCCAAAACCGTACTGGCTCCTGGACAGCACTCCCGTAGGGAAGCCGCGCACCTACGGTACCGGCCACGGCGTGCCCTATAACTACGACCAGCACGTCCCCGTTCTGCTGATGGGCTTCGGCATCCAGCCCGGCCAATACTTCCAACCCGTTACGCCCGCCGACATCGCGCCAACTTTCGCCGCTCTCTGCGGCATCACTCTCGCCTCCCGCGACGGCCACATCCTCGCCGAAGCCCTGAAAAAACCTGCCGAACCCCACCCCCCAACTCCTTCCGGTGGGACATCAACTCCACACTAGGTGCGATAAATGTTGTTATTCAAGAGCCGCCATGGACAGACTTGCTCTCGGATGACCCTCAAGTGCTCTGTTTAGCCGCCGACGGGTACCAAGCATTTGTAATGCGAACGGCAGAACGCATTGTCAACGATCATAGCGACAAGATCGAGCTGAATGGCGGTCCCCGGTGCGGCAGGATTGCGCGAACACCACGAGCTAAGCAGTGTCGCTTTTGTGGGAACGACTGGCACGACGGACGTACAGCCCGAAAGTGAATCTTCTCAGTTCTAGATGGCTAGATTTTGAGGAGGCAAGCCACGAGTTCGTGCTATCCTTTTCCACGAAGTGAGCTCCGCTGGCGCCGTTGACCTCAGCGTAAAAATTGGCGCGTTGCGCCTGCGGAACCCTATTCTTGCTGCCAGTGGAACCTTCGGTTACGGCCTTGAATTCGCCCACCTCGTTGACCTGAACTGCCTCGGCGGCTTCGTCACGAAAGGCCTTTCCCGCGAACCCATCGAAGGCGCCCCTGCCCCGCGTCTCTACCCCACGCCCTCGGGCATGCTCAATGCCGTGGGCCTCCAGAACGTCGGCGTCCGGGCCTTCGTAGCCGAAAAACTCCCGGCACTGCGAAGATTCGATACCGCGGTCATCGCCAATGTCTTCGGCTATACCCTCGAGGACTACGTCGAGGTAATCCGCGTCCTGGAGGACGCCGAGGGGCTGGCAGGCTACGAACTCAACGTCTCCTGCCCTAACGTCAAGAAGGGCGGCATGCAATTCGGGAGTGATCCTACATGCCTCGCCGAAGTAGTCAGAGCCGCGCGGAAAGCCGCCGCAAAGCGGCCCCTGTGGGTCAAACTCTCGCCTCTTGTTACAAACATTGGACTTATCGCTAAGTCGGCCGAGGAGGCCGGGGCCGATGCCCTGACGGTGGCAAATACCTACCCGGCAATGGCCATCGATTTCCGTACGGGAAAGTCGCGGTTGGGGAATCCAACCGGTGGTTTATCCGGCCCGGCGATTAAACCCATTACTTTGAGACTCGTCTGGGAAACGAAGAAGGCCGTCAAGACACCAGTTATAGGCCTCGGAGGTGTCGAGACGGTAGAAGACGTGCTTGAATACCTGGCTGTAGGGGCTTCGGCGGTACAGGTCGGCACGGCCAGCTTTACTGACCCGAGGGCCAGTGAGCGGCTTGTCGACACCCTTACGAACGTACTGGAACGGACTAAAGCATTTACTTTGAATAGGATAAGAGACAAATTCAAAGCAGAAAACGGTTGACATAACGAGGCTTTTTTGCTACACTTTTCTGGATTCGTGTAGCACAAAGAACACACTATGAGACACAAACTATTCATGGGCTGGGCTGCACTGCGGTGGGTACTCCTCATGTTCTTGATCGCACCGGGCATGGAAGCACCTCTGGTTGCGCATCTGAATCAACCCGTGAAACCGATTAAGACTTGGGTGGGTAACTCCAGTTGGTATGGCCCCGGGTTCAATGGCCGCAAAACCGCCAACGGCGAGCGCTTCGACTCCGAAGCCCTCACAGCGGCTCACCCCAACCTTCCCTTTGGCTCTCTCGTCCGCGTAGTGAATCCCCGCAACGGCAAGTTTGAACTGGTACGTATCAATGACCGCGGTCCCTATCAAGAAGGGCGCGAAATTGATGTATCCTATCGAGTCGCCCGGAAGATTGGCTTGATTCACTCGGGCGTGAGCCAGGTCCGGCTCGAACTCATGGCCCTGCCCGAGAAGCACTGACCCCGAAGGAGGCGGGGTCCCACATGACCCTGACCTTCGACGCCCATCCCCGCAGCAGCCTGATTGTCGCGCTTGATTTTGATTCTCTTTCCACCGCGTTGAAATTTGCAAAGCAGGTGGCCGATCTTGTCGGCATGTTCAAGATCGGCAACCAGCTCTTTACGGCCGCGGGCCCTGCTGCCGTCAAGGAAATCGCTGCGCTCGGCCCGGGTGTTTTTCTCGACCTGAAATTCCACGACATTCCGAATACCGTTGCCGGCGCCGTACTTTCCTCGGCGGCGCTGAGCGGAGTGCAGCTTGTGAACGTGCACGCGCTTGGCGGCAAAGCCATGCTGGAAGCCGCGGTGCAAGCCATCAGCGCGGGAGTTCCGATGGGAGCAGACCGGCCGCGCCTCCTCGCGGTGACCATCCTGACGAGCATGGATCAGAAGGCCATGAAGGAAGTGGGAATCGGCGGTGCGCCCAGATTGCGCGTGGTGAAGCTGGCGCAGCTCGCAAAAAACGCGGGAGTTGACGGCGTCGTCGCCTCGGTGCAGGAAGCCAAGGCCATTCGAAAGGCTTGTGGCCGTGAATTCTTGATTGCCACGCCCGGCGTTCGCCCAAAAGATTCGCCGGTGGAATCCAAATCAGAAGATCAGGCCCGCAAAGCAACTCCAACAGAAGCGATTCGGGCGGGCGCCGATTTTCTGATCGTTGGCAGGCCGATTCTTGCCGCGCCCGATCCGCGCGCTACGGCGCAATCGATCGTCGACGAAATCGCTGCCGCGAAATAGTCGCCGCGGTTTGACCCCCGATTCTTTCCTCCAGTAGCATCGAAAGCGGCAAGAGCGTCGCCCATTCGAATCATGTCCACTGCGATGACGAGCGTAATTGTTGGCACAGCCGGGCACATCGATCACGGCAAATCCACGCTGGTCGAAGCGCTTACCGGCACGCATCCGGATCGCCTTGCGGAAGAGAAGCGCCGTGGAATCACAATCGATTTAGGTTTCGCTTTCCGGGAAGAAAATGGCGTGCGCTTCGGTTTTGTCGATGTGCCGGGACACGAAAGATTTGTCAGCAACATGCTCGCGGGCGCGGCAGGAATCGACGTGCTGTTGCTGGTGATTGCCGCGGACGAATCCATCAAACCGCAGACGCGCGAGCATTTCGATATTTGCCGTTTGCTGGGAGTGAAGCGCGGAGTCGTGGCGCTAACGAAGAGCGACATGGTGGACAGCGACACTTTGGAACTGGTGCGCATGGAAGCGGAGGAATTTCTGCGCGGATCCTTTCTGGAAAAAGCGCCACTTGTTCCTGTGAGCGCGAAAACGGGAGCGGGACTTGCGGAGTTGCGGAGAGCGTTGAGCGACGCCGCGGCGAACTCCTCCGCGAAAGATGCGGCGCGATATTTTCGATTGCCGATCGATCGCGCGTTTGCCATGAAAGGGTTTGGTTCGGTGGTGACAGGCACGCTGATTTCCGGGAGCGTCGGCGCGGGCGACGAAGTGGAATTGTTTCCGCGCGGCGAGCGGCTGCGCGTGCGCGGCGTGCAGTCCGGCGGAGAATCCGTGGAACGCGCAACCCCGGGACGACGCACTGCGGTCAATCTCGCGGGAATCGAACACACGGCACTGAAACGTGGAATGGTTCTCGCGGCGCCCGGAAAATTCCGCAAAACGCGGCGCGTCGATGTCCGGTTGGAGCTGCTGCCTTCCGCGAGAAAGTTGAAACCAGGATCGCGCATGCATTTTCATGCAGGAACAGCGGAGACCATCGCGGAAGTATTTTTTCACGGAGAGAAAGAACTTCCGTCTGGCGGAAGCGCCCTTGCGAATTTGAAATTGCAGGATGAAGTGCTGGTGCTGCCGGGGGACCGCTTCATCGTACGGCAATTTTCTCCGGTCGTGACGATTGGCGGAGGCGCGGTGCTGGACCCGTTGGCGCGGCGTCCGATGCTGCGCGATACGGGACGCGCGGCGTTCCTGGAAACGCTGGAGCGCGGCAAG
>WNGJ01000345.1_pt1 | contig 40380 bp, 40 predicted proteins | sample 5400611 | NCBI WGS metagenome assembly WNGJ01 (sample SAMN13153375, study PRJNA577476) | soil metagenome | isolation source: 40 cm soil or saprolite under Garry oak tree replicate 1 | place: USA:California | collected 2016-06-15
GCTGGGCGGCGGCTATGCGCCGATCGGCGCGATGTTGCTGCATGACCGGATCTTCAAGACTATCGCGGACGGGTCTGGCGCCTTTGCCCACAGCCACACCTATACCGGCCACCCGCTGGCCTGCGCAGCGGCGCTCGCGGTGCAACGGATCATTCGCCGCGACGGTCTGCTCGCCAATGTCAGGGAGCAGGGCGAGCATCTCGCGCGAAGGCTGCAGGAGCGGTTCGGCAACCATCCGTTTGTCGGCAATGTGCGTGGTCGCGGGCTGTTTCAGGGGCTCGAGATTGTCGCCGACCGCGGCACCAAAAAGCCGTTCGATGCCAAGCGCCGAGTGCATGCACAGATCAAGCGCGAAGCCATGGCGCGAGGACTGATGGTTTATCCGATGGGGGGGACGGTCGACGGCGGCTGCGGCGATCACGTGTTGCTGGCCCCGCCGTTCATCATCGACAGCGGCGCGATTGACACCATCGTCGAGCGGCTGGGAGACGCCATCGATGCGGCTATCGGTGCGTAATTGATCGACGTCGGATCGCCGCTCGTCGCGGTGTGCTGCGATCCCACCACGGAGTGCGCCGCGTTTGTGATGTGACAGGAGTCTGAAGGGACATGGGTATGAAGTTTCGAATGAGAAATGTGAGTGTGGCCGTAGCCGCGCTAATTGCGCTGACGTCGCTTTCCGTGCCCGCCACCGCACAGCAGAAATTCGTCACCATCGGCACCGGCGGTGTGACCGGCGTGTATTACGCCGTCGGCGGAGCGGTCTGCAGGTTGATGAACAAGAGCCGGGCGGAAACCGGCCTTCGCTGCTCGGTCGAGTCGACCGGCGGGTCGGTGTTCAACGCCAACGCCATCAAAACCGGCGAACTCGATTTCGGGCTCGCGCAGTCCGACATCCAGTTCGGCGCCGCCAAGGGCGAGGGCCAGTTCAAGGACAAGGCCGATCCCGATCTGCGCGCCGTGTTCTCCGTGCATCCGGAACCCTTCACAGTACTGGCTCGCAGGGACGCCGGCGTGACCAGCTTTGCCGACTTCAAGGGCAAGCGCTTCAATATCGGCAATCCCGGTTCAGGCACGGTGGCCTCGATGGAGGAACTGCTCAGGCAGATGGGCTGGACCAGGGCCGACTTCTCGCTCGCGGCCGAACTCAAGGCCGACGAGCAGGGCACCGCGCTGTGCGACAACAAGATCGACGGATTCTTCTACGGCGTCGGTCATCCCTCGGCTGCGATTCAGGACCCGACCATCGCCTGCGGCGCCAAGCTCATCTCGTTGACCGGGCCGGCGGTGGATACGCTGCTCAAGGAGCATCCATATTACGCCCGGGCAACCATTCCGGGCGGCATGTATGCCAACAATCCGAATCCGACGGAAACCTACGGCGTGCTCGCCACCGTCGTAACCTCGGCGAAGGTCGCCGACACCACGGTCTACGCCCTGGTCAAGGCGGTGTTCGATAATTTCGACGAATTCAAGAAGCTGCATCCCGCCTTCGCCCTTCTCGATCCAAAGGCCATGATCAAGAACGGGCTGTCAGCACCGCTGCATCCGGGCGCGATCAAGTTCTACAAAGAAAAGGGCTGGATGTAAGCGCGGCCAAGGGACGGTGAGGAACCGTCCCCTTTCGCTTTAGGGGCGGGCTTGGGCGGGGGACGCGAATGACGGACAGTGTTGAAGCAGTGCCAGCGCGCGAAGCGCTCGAAACGATGGTTGCGGAGGCCGATACCGGCGGGCGCAAGCCGACCGGTTTCAGCAAGACGTATATTTTCACCCTATCGCTTGCCTGGGCGCTGTTTCAGCTTTGGTATGCTTCCCCGCTTCCCTACAAGTTCCATTTCGGCGTGATCAACGATGGGCAGGCCCGCATCGTTCATCTGACCTTCGCGTTCCTGCTGGCGTTCGCCACGTTTCCCGCGCGGAAGTCATCGCCACGCAATCGAATTCCAGTTACCGATTGGATCCTCGCCGCCCTTGGCGTGGCCGCCACGCTTTACCTGCTCGCCTTCTACAGCGAAATTTCGTTGCGTCCGGGCTTGCCGACATTGCCGGACGTGGTGGTTTCGACCGTCGGCGTGGTCCTGCTGCTGGAAGCCGCACGGCGCGCGGTCGGACCCGCGCTCGCCATCATTGCCGCTTTGATGCTGCTCTATATTTTCGCCGGGCCCTGGCTGCCCGGCATGATGGGGCATAAGGGGGCGTCACTCGCGCGCGTCGCATCGCAGATGTGGCTGTCCTCGGAAGGCATTTTTGGGGTGGCGCTTGGGGTATCGACCAACGTCGTGTTTTTCTTCGTGCTGTTCGGCAGCCTCTTGGAGAAAGCCGGCGCCGGGAATTATTTCATCCAGTTGGCCTTCGCCATGCTCGGCACGTTTCGCGGCGGACCGGCCAAAGCGGGCGTCGTCGCCTCGGGCATGACCGGAATGATTTCCGGCTCCTCGATCGCCAATACGGTGATGACCGGCACTTTCACAATTCCCTTGATGAAGCGCGTCGGCTATTCGGCGGTGAAGGCCGGGGCGATCGAAGCGGCTGCGGGCGTCAACGGTCAATTGATGCCGCCGGTGATGGGCGCCGCGGCGTTCCTGATCGCGGAATATGTCGGCATTACCTATGCGGAAGTCGTCAAGCACGCCTTCCTGCCGGCATTCCTCACCTATGGGGCGCTGTTCTACATTGTCGATATCGAGGCGGCCAAGCTGGGGCTGCGCGGCCTGCCGCGATCGTCAACCGCTCCCATCCACCATTCACTGCTGCACGCGCTGATGACGCTCTGCGGCATCATCATCCTGAGCGGCATCGTCTACTGGGGCATCGGCTGGAGCAAAAACGTATTCGGCGATGCGGCGATCTGGATACTCGGTGTCACGCTGCTCGTGGCATATGTCGGGCTCATCCGTTACAAGGCGAGGCATCCCGATCTGCCAATCGACGATCTTTCGAAGGCAATCGTCAGGGTACCGGATTTCTTCGACACCGCGCGGACCGGCTTGCACTTCTTGCTGCCGGTCGTGGTCCTGATCTGGTGCCTGATGGTGGAGGAAATGTCGCCCGGCCTGTCGGCCTTCTGGGGCACCTTGTTTCTGATTTTCATCATGGTGACCCAGCGTCCCCTGGTGGCGGCGTTTCGCGGCGAGGACGCCTTGATGGCGCGGCTGCATGAAGGCTTTGATGACCTTATCACCGCCCTGCAGGGCGCCTCGCGCAACATGACATCGGTCGGCATCGCCACGGCGGCCGCCGGCATTATCGTCGGGACTGTTTCGCTAACCGGCATTGGCCTCGTGATGACGGAAATCGTCGAGACCGCATCCGGCGGCAATCTCATGGCCATGCTGTTCCTTACGGCGCTGATCTGCCTGATCCTTGGCATCGGCATGCCGACGACCGCGAATTACGTCGTGGTGGCAACCCTGATGGCGCCGGTTCTGGTCGAGGTCGCCCAACAGAACGACCTCGCGGTGCCGCTGGTCGCCGTGCATCTGTTCGTATTCTATTTCGGACTGATGGCGGACGTGCATCCACCGGCCGGCCTGGCCGCTTATGCCGCGGCGGCGATCTCGGGCGCCGATCCCATTAAAACCGGGCTGCAGGGATTCTGGTATGAGATCCGCACCGGATTGCTTCCCTTCATCTTTATCTTCAATACCGAACTGCTGCTGATCGACATTGGCGATGCCGTTCATTTCGTGCTGGTTGTCGGCTGCTCGATCGTTGCGATGGGCTGTTTCGTATCTGCGACGCAAAACTGGCTGGTGACGCGGAACCGATGGTATGAGACCTTGGCGTTGCTGCTGATCTGTTTCACGCTGTTCCGGCCGGGCTACTGGCTCGACCGGGTGCAAGCGCCGTTCGATGCGCGGCCGGCCTCGGACATCATGAGCGTCGTTGATACGATACCGCGGGGGTCGACTTTGCGCTTCCGGGTCATGAGCCAGTCGCGCGCCGGCGAAGACGTCGAAAAGCTGGTGCGGCTGACCATGCGGCCTGGCAAGACCGCAACCGAGCGCTTGCAAAGGGCCGGCCTGTCGTTGTCGACCCTCGGCGACAAGGTCACGGTTAGCCTGGTGAGTTTCGGCAGCGAGGCCGCCAAATATGGTCTCGCTCCTGGAGACGAGGTCATGGCGGTGCTTGTGCCGGCGCACCGGCCTGGTCGCTATTGGTTTGCAATTCCCGCTTTGCTATTGCTGGGACTTATCGTCTTGTTTCAGCGCCGAAGAGGTCGGTTGAGATTGGCCGTCGCTGGTTAGAACTCCCTGCGTGCCGCGCGCGCGGGTTGCCGGGAATGCTTTTTAGCGCGTTTTCAGGCGAAGCATGCCGCGCATTCGATCGCGAGGCTCACCAGTTGCGTGATCCGCAGGCGAGGTCACGGATGCGCAGCCGGCCGCGCCGGATCGACCACCGCTCAAGATTGCTGCGCATCACGTCGTCGAGCGCCGAGCGCGCGTTCAACTGCCTTTCCGGCACGCAGGTGATGATCGCATTGCGGTCCAGGATACCCTGCTCATCGACGATCCATACCCGCAGGCGGTCGCCGGCAAGTCGCGCCGCGATTCGGTCGGGTGTTGGATCGATATCGTTTGCGACCAGCACATTCATCACGATGCGGCCGCCCGGTGCCAGCCGCGCACGGATCGCCTCGCAGGTCTCGGTATCGAACCCATCATTGAACTGAAAACCCGGGCCGCCGATGTCGATGGCGATGCCGTCGTAAAGCGCTTCGTCCTGATAGATGAAATTCCGGAAATCGGAGACCATGCAATCGAGGTCATCGGGCAACCCGAAAAATTTGTGGGCGATCACGAAACTGATCGGATTATTGTCGACGATGGTCAGCTTCTTTCCGAGACGGGCCAGCCTGGTCGCAAGGTTTCCGCCGCCGCACCCCAAAACCAGGATGTTTGCCGATCGGCGCAGCAGCTCATCCATCAGCTTGACGTAGGTGAAGACGCTTTCGCCGTCGGGCGTCGCTTGGCTCTGCCGCACGCCCTCTTCGAAATAAATCCGGGTTCCGTCCCACGAACATTCGACGATCTCGATCTCGCCGTGCCGACCCTGATAACGCCCCAATAACCGCACGGCCGATAACCACCCCAAGTTCATGCATTAAATAGCATGCTTTACGCATCTTTTATCATGTAATGTATTGAATGCCAATCGTGCCCGCAGCGATACAATGCGTAGCGGGCGGGCTATGGTTGTTCCACAACAGGGGGTGAATTCAGGCTTCGGACCAGGCGAATATCCCTTGTCGTGCCGATCCGCAACCATGGGCCTTCGCGTCTATTGATATATTTTGCTTGCAAATTGATGCTTGAGACTGAAATTCCTAGGGTGTAGGTATGTTTGACGCGGATCGGGAGAAACGACGTTCATGATTACCGCCAATCAACTCAGGGCCGCTCGCGCGCTCCTGAACATCGATCAGCGGCAAACGGCGGATCTGGCGGACCTTTCAGTTCCAACCATTCAACGCATGGAAGCCAGTGACGGTGTCGTCCGTGGCAACGTCGATTCGCTGATGAAACTGGTTTCCGCGCTTGAGAACGCCGGGATTGAACTCATCAATCCGGGAGTTGCGAGTTCGACCGGAGGCCGAGGCGTGCGGCTTCGGGAGCACGTCACAAAACCCAAGGCCAAGACCGCCCGACAACCCAAGATGTCTTCGTCGCGGACGCTGGAGCGGGCGCGATAAATTCACGTTTGTCGCGGTAGTCGCGGTCGCCCCGTCGAAAAAAGCGGGCGATAAATAGCCAAAGCGATTTTCAAGGTGCCGCGACGCGTGCGTCCGCCCGTTCGAGCAGCGCGAGGAGCCCTCTCAGCATGGCCATCGGCGAAGGAGGGCAACCGGGAATGTGGAGGTCGACCGGGACCACCTCCGAAACCCCTCCCACGACGGCGTAGCTGCCCTTGAAGCAGCCGCCGTCGCGGGCACAATCCCCGACCGCGACAACCCATTTGGGATTGGGCACGGCATCATAGGTGCGCTCCAGCGCCTCGCGCATGTTCTTGGTCACCGGACCGGTCACCAGCAGCACATCGGCATGGCGCGGCGAGGCCACGAACCGCAGACCGAAGCGCTCGACGTCGTAATAGGCATTGTTGAGCGCGTGAATTTCGAGCTCGCATCCGTTGCATGATCCGGCGTCGACCTCGCGGATCGAGAGGCTTCGTCCGAGCCGCCGCCGCGCCGCCTGGCCGACCTCTGCTGCGAGTTCCGTCAACGCGGCATCGTCGGGCGCTGGCGCCCGTTCGGTGAACGGCTGGCGAAACAGGCTTTCAAAAAGCAGCTTGCGCATCCCGTGCTGTCCTTAGAGGTCGTGGCCCGAGTAGGAACAGTTGAACGACTTGTTGCAGAGCGGAAAATCCGCGACGATGTTGTTCTCGATGACAGCCTCAAGCAGTGGCCATTGAAACCATGATGGGTCGCGCAAATGGCATCGTTCGACCCGGCCATCCCGTAAGCGCAGCCAAACCAGAACGTCGCCGCGAAATCCCTCGACGATCGCCAAACCTTCCCGCGACTCTTGCCGGTGCCCCGCATGGGTGCCGAGCGGGCCTTCGGGCAGTCGATCCAATATCTGGCCGATCAGCGAAAGGCTCTGTTCGACCTCGCGCACACGGATCCAGACGCGCGCATTGACATCACCTTCATTCAGGACCGGTACGTCAAAACGCAGACGGTCATACGGCGGATAGGCGAGGGTCCGGCGCGCGTCGAAGGTTCGGCCGGAGGCGCGGCCGATGAAACCTCCGGCGGCATATTGTTTGGCCAAGGCCGGTTTGAGCACGCCGGTATCGACGGTCCGATCCTGCAGCGACGCGGTGTTGTCGTATAGTTCGACCAAAGCGGGAAAGCCCAGGCGGATGTTATCCAGCACTGCCCGGATGATTTCTCTTCCTTCGTCATTGAGGTCGCGGGTCACGCCACCGGGCACGATGACATCCCGCATCAATCGATGGCCGAATGCGGCATTGGATGCGCGCAGCACGCGCTCGCGCAACACGCTGCAATGGGCATGCATCAGCGCGAAGGAGGCATCGTTGCAGATGGCGCCGATGTCGCCGAGATGGTTGGCGAGCCGCTCGAGTTCCGCCAGGAGCGCACGCAGCCAGATGGCGCGATCCGGCACCACAAGTTGCAGGGCCGCCTCTGCGGCCTTCGAAAACGCGTAGGCATAGGCGACGGTGCTGTCGCCTGACACGCGTCCGGCGAGTTGGACGGCCCGCTCGAGGCTGGCTCCCGTCATGAGCCCCTCGATACCTTTGTGGGTATATCCAAGCCGCTGTTCCAGCCGGACCACGGTCTCCCCGCTGGCGGTAAACCGGAAATGGCCGGGCTCAATAATGCCCGCATGCACCGGACCGACCGCAATCTGGTGCAAACCATCGCCTTGTGCGGACAGGAAGCGGTAGGGCGCAGTCGTCGACTGCGCGTCGATGCGATCCCCCAATGGGAAGCGCACGCCCCAGCGGTTGTGATCGAGCCAGGGGCGGGTATCGGGCAGGCCTTCCGCCGATAATCCGAACAGATCGTTGACGGTGCGCTCCAGCCGAAGCGCCGGCGGATGGTGCTTGCCGACCGACGGATAATTGCGATCGCGGCAATCCAGGCTGACGATCGCGATTTCCGCCGTATCCCCATCCATGATCGCCATGTGCACCGTTGCGGGTTCTCCCCAAAGGCCGAGCAGGCTCCAGCGTCCCTGCGCCAGTTCGCTGGCTGCAAATTTCCAGACGGAAGCATCCACCACGGCGCGCGGCCATGGATGGTGTTGCTGGATCCTGCGGCCCTCCAGCATCAGATCGATCAGCGAAGGCATATCCCGTTTATCCCTCAATTATCCAAGAAGGCGAGCCACATGCTGGAACCAGACGACGAGCGGCGCGGGAAGATAGATTCCCGCGCCCAGAACCAAAGCGAGATGCGCAAACATCGGCACATAGGAGGCCTCGACAGGGGCCGTGCCGCCGCGCGGTTGGCCGAACGCGACGCTTGTCAGACGCAACATCAATGCGCCAAAGGCCAGCAAGAGACCGAAGACCAGCGCGATCGCGAGCAGGGGCTGCCGCGCGAAGGTTGAGCTCACGACGAGAAATTCGCTCATGAAGATGCCGAGCGGCGGCAGTCCGGCGATGGCGACGACGCCGACCACTAGGCCCCAGCCAAGTGCCGGATGGGTTACCGTCAAGCCCCGAATCCTGGCGATCTTCTGCGTGCCCTTGACCTGCGAAATATGACCGACGGCGTAGAAGATCGCCGACTTGGTCAGGCTGTGCATCACCATGTGCAGAAGCCCGGCAAAGTTGGCGAGCGGGCCGCCCATTCCGAAGGCAAAGACGATAATGCCCATGTGCTCGATCGAGGAATAGGCGAACAGGCGTTTGATGTCGCGCCGGCGGTAGAGCATGAATGCCGCGAAGATCAGCGAAACCAGGCCCATCGTCACCATCAACGGACCGGGGGCAATCGCCGTCGGATTGACCGCAAGCAATATCTTGAAGCGAAGCAGCGCATAGAGCGCCACGTTCAAGAGCAGGCCCGACAGCACCGCCGATATCGGCGTGGGGCCCTCGGCGTGCGCGTCGGGCAGCCAGGCATGCAGCGGCGCCAGGCCGACCTTGGTGCCGTAGCCGAGAAACAGGAATATGAAAGCGACATTGAGCAGCGCAGGGTCGAAGTCAGCGGCATGTTCGACCAGCACCGTCCAGACCATGCCGTCCTGGCCTTCACCGACGACCGGACGCGCCGCCATGTAGATCAGGATTGTGCCGAACAGGGCGAAGGCAATTCCGACGCTGCCGAGGATGAAATATTTCCACGCCGCTTCCAGGGCGGCGTGGGTGCGATAGATGCCGACCATCAGCACCGTGGTCAGGGTCGCGATTTCCACCGCGACCCACATCAAACCGATATTGTTCGACACGAAAGCGAGGTTCATGCCGAACATCATGGTCTGGTACATGGCGTGGTAGAAACGCAGATAGACCGGGGTCAACCGGCCGGTCTCGAGCTCGTGCGCGATGTAGCTGGCGCTGAAGATGCTGGTCGTGAAACCCACGAACGTATTGAGCACGATGAACACGATGTTCAGATCGTCGACCAGCATGTAGGGCCCGGGCTGCGGGCGTTCGATCACGAACAGCGAAAGCGCCGAAAGAAATGTCGCGAGACTGGCGACGACATTCAGGCGCGCGGTCATCCGATAACCGGGCAGCGCCGCCAGCAATGCGGCCGAGCCGATCGGGATCAGCAGCACAGCCACCACGGGATCGAAGGAAGCGAGATTCATCGCCGCTCGCCCCGGAAGTCGTCGAGGGCGGAGACATCCACGGAATCGAAGCGTTCGCGGATTCGGAACAGGAAGATGCCGATGACGATGAAGGCGATCAGGATCGAGAACGCCACGCTGATCTCGACGACGAGTGGCATGCCCTTGGCGCCGGTCGCCGCCAGCACCAGTCCGTTCTCAAGCGACATGAATCCCACGACCTGACTGACGGCGTTGCGCCGCGTCACCATGACCAGAAGCCCGAGCAGCACCACCGACAGGGCAAAGGCGAGATCCTCGCGCGCCAGCGGATCGGCCTCGGCCGTTACCCGCAGCATCAGCACCATGGAGAGGGCGACCAGCGCCATCCCGGCCAGCATGGTCGGGCCGATGCCCACCGCCGACTCGATGTCGCGATGAATTCCAAGCTGCTTGACGATGCGGTGCAGCGCCACCGGAATGACGATCGCCTTGAAGACGAGGGCAATGGCCGCGGTGATGTAGAGATGGGGCGCCTCCTGCACATAGGCCTGCCAGGCGACGGACAGGGCGAGCACCACGGCATGGAGGGCAAAGACGTTGAGCAGCGAATAAAGCCGGTCCTGGTACAGCATCATGAAGCTGATCAAGACCAGTCCGCCGGCGAGGGTATGCGAAACGTCGAAGGCGAGGCTGTGCATCTGCATCAGAAACTCCTCGACACGAACAGGAGCAGCGTGCCGAGCAAGCCCAGCATGAGCGCGGCACCGAGAAATTGCGGAACCCGAAACACCCGCATCTTCGCGGTGGCGGTCTCGAACAGCGCGAGGGCAAAGCCGGCGACCGTAAGTTTGACAACATAGGCGCCGGCGCCGATGGCGTATGACAATGGGCCGGTACCGAACACCGCTATCTTCCAGGGCAAGAACACGCAGGCGATGAGAGAGATGTAGAGCAGCAGCTTGAGAAACGCGCCGAACTCGATCATCGCGAGATGGCGGCCTGAATATTCGAGAACCATCGCCTCATGCACCATGGTGAGTTCCAGGTGCGTGGCCGGATTGTCGACCGGAATTCGCGCATTCTCCGCGAGCGCCACCATGATCAGCGCAATCACCGCCATTCCCAGCGATACCCGCAGTCCGACGTAGGATGAGGCCATGAAATTGGCGACCGTCGACAATTGGGTCGAGCCGGCGACCAGCGCCATGCAAAAGAAGATCAGCAGCATCGCCGGCTCGGCCAGTGCCGCGATCATGACTTCGCGGCTGGAGCCGATGCCGCCAAAACTGGTGCCGACGTCCATCCCCGCCAGCGCCAGAAAGAAGCGTGCGCTTCCCAGCAAAGCGACGATGGCAATCAGATCCGCGGTCCAGTTGAACAGCAGGCCGGTCGCGAAAGTCGGCACCAGCGCGGCGGCAACCCAGATCGCGGCAAAGGTGACATAGGGCGTTACCCGGAACAGCCACGAGGCGTTTTCCGCCAGCACCACTTCCTTGCGCAGCAGCCGCAGCAGATCGCGATAGGGCTGAAAAACCGACGCGCCCTGGCGGCGCACCAGCCGAGCCTTGACCTTGCGCACAAAGCCGGTCAGGAGCGGGGCGAGCAGCAGCACCAGAAGCATCTGTATGCCCTGCACAAGAATGTCCGAGATCACGACCATATCGCGAGCACCAGAAGCAGTGTGACGAGGGTGGCGAAGACGAGGCTGAGATATCGCCGGATGGTCAGGAACTGCAGGCGATTGAGCCGATCGGAGGCAAAGCCGACCGCGCCAGCGATAGGCTGGTACATTCCCTCCCAGATCAGATCATGCAATTCGATCCTGAGCCGCGCCGGCCTGATATCTCCGGGGGCCGGCATATCGACATGATCGCGGGCGTGGAATACCAGCGTGCCGAAAACGCGGCGGATCGGCTGAGCAAAGCTTCCTCCCGAATACTGGGCCGCCGGGGTCGGATCGGAAAAGCCGCAGCCCCATGCGGGCCCCCGTCGCAACGCATGCGAGGCGAAGCGATGAATGAAAAACACGGCAAGCGATGCGGATATCGTGATGAATACCATCACCAGCAATCCGTTGTAGGAGCTGCGGCTCTCCGCGATCGGCGCGATCGAAAGCCAGGGCTCGTTGGCCTGGATTGGCATGCGGCCACCGAGAATCTCGATCGTGACAGGCGAAAGCACGTCGATCACCAGCCCCGGCAGGATTCCGGCCAGCAAGCAAAGCGCGGCGAGGATGATCATTGCGATGAGCGAGTAGCGGTCGACTTCGTGGGCGGTTTCCGCCGCCTTGCTGCGCGGCCGCCCGAGAAAAGTCACGCCGAATGCCTTGACGAAGCAGGCCGCCGCCAGCGCCGCCGCCAGGGCCATCATCGCGCCGACCGCGGGCACCATGATCTTCAGGGCCCATTGCGGCAGCTCCGGACTTTGCAGCATGGCCTGGAACATCAGCCATTCCGAGACGAACCCGTTGAACGGCGGCAGCGCCGAGATCGCGACGCAGCCGACCAGAACGACGAAGCTGGTGAAGGGCATGCGGTGAATGAGGCCGCCCAGCTTTTCCATGTCCCGCTCGCCGGTCGAGGTCAGGACAGCGCCGGCGCCGAAGAAAAGCAGACTCTTGAAGAAGGAGTGATTGAGAACGTGAAACAACGCCGCGGTGAAGGCGAGCGCCGCCGCCAGCTTCAGGCCGTTGGCCTGGAAGGCCAGTGCAAGGCCGAGGCTCACGAAGATGATGCCGACGTTTTCAATGGTGCTGTACGCCAGCAGGCGCTTCAGATCCTTTTCCATCATGGCGTAAAGGATTCCCATGACGGCGGTAACGCCGCCGAGGAACAGCACGACCACGCTTGCCGGCCAGCTCGGCGGGCCCAGCAGATCGAACACGACGCGAATAAAACCGTAGATCGCAACCTTGGTCATGACGCCGCTCATCAGCGCTGAAACGTGGCTGGGAGCCGCGGGATGGGCGAGCGGCAGCCAAACGTGCAGCGGCACCAGGCCGGCCTTTGAACCGGCCCCAAGCAACATCAGGACCAGGACCAGCGCCGCCGCTGAGGGCGTATGCGGGGCCATGCGAATGGCCGCGAATCCGTAGTTCCCTGCCGGTCCCGCCAGCAGGCCGAAGGCCAGCAGCAGGGCCAGCGTGCCGAAGCTTGCCATCATCAGATAGACATAGCCTGCCTTGGCGTTGCCGGGCTCACGGTGATGCGCCATCACCAGCGCCCAGGAGGCGAGCGACATGAATTCCCAGCTCAGCAGATAGGAAAAGGCATCGTCTGCCAGCACCACGAGATTCATGCCGGCCAGAAAAGCAGGGAAGAAAGGCAGCACGCGATGCGGCGCAGGGTCGTGGCGGCCATATCCGAGGCCATAAAGACTGGCGACGGCTCCCCCCAGGTTGACGACCACGAGAAAAAAACCGGCCAGCGCATCGAGACGAAAATGCGCGCCGAGCCATGGCAACCCGATCGGCAGGGTCAGATCGGTGGCGTTCGTGGTGTCGCCGGTAAGCCAGCGGATCGACCCGAACAGGGCGACCGCGCAAACGGCCAGCGTCGCGCCGTAGATGACAACCGTGGAACGGTTGGAGCGAGAAAGAACGATCGCAACAACGGCGAGCCCCAGCCATCCCGCGACACACGACATTTGCAAGGCAACAGCGGAGATCGCGACAGCAGGGATCATGTGCGCGTCCTGCTTCCGCTCGTTGGTTTGTTTTCCGACCGGGCGCCCGGAACGGACTTGACCGGCCCGGCATTCGATTTCAGCCGTACCCCGCGTCCCCCCGCCTGGCTGACGGCGCCTTCGTCGATCATCTCGATTCCGGCGGTGTCGAATGCGTCGATCAATTTGACCAGCGAATCGACATTGCCCCGGACCATGGTCTCACTGGCCTCCATGCGCTGGATGGTTGGCACGGAAAGCCCCGACAGTTCGGCGAGCCGGCGCTGATCGATGCCGAGCAACACCCGGGCAGCCCGCAATTGAGCCGCTGTGATCATCGGTTTGCCTCGGAACCCCAGCCGATATCAAACATCATCTTTGTATCGTAATTAATGATGTTAATATGTCAACAAGTGATATTTCAGATATCTAATCTAAGGGATGTGTCCGTGACCGCCCGCGGTCGGGCGCGGGTTTTCCGACGGGGAACGGTGCGAGCGCCCGACAGCGCACCGGCTGAGGACGGAGTAGCGGCGACGGATTTCTCGATGCTGCGTCAACCCAATTAGCCGGCTGATCGCGGTGCATGATTGACGGCGGTTCTACGGTTTGCCGGCCTTGAAGGTGCCGAGAATCTGCAGGCAACTCGGCCCGGTTTTATCGCACCACGCGCGCTGCGCCGCTGCCGCGCCAGATTGGAGTGCCGCCACAACGGCTGGAGCAGGGCTCGAATCGATGGTGACGCCGTTCTCGCGCATTCGCCGATAGTTCTCTTGCAGCCGGGTGGACAACGCCAGCCACAACTCCTTCTCGGTGTGGCGGCCCGCGGTGTCGACGGCTTCACGCAGATCCGCGCTCAGGGCATCATAGAGGTCCTGATTGACACTCGCCACCGAGAGCGGCAGCGAATAAGTAATTTCGGTGAAATAGGGCAGGAACTTCCACAGTCCGCGACCGGCGCCGCCATCTCCGGATGACAGGACCGCATTGATACTGCCTTCCACCAGCTTGGGCATGGTGTCCGCGAAACTGATGGACGCCGCCTTGGCGCCGACGCTGGCAAACACCTCACTTGATACCTTGTCATAGGTGCGGATCGAAAGGCCGGACAGGTCGGACGGCACCTTCAACGGTGCCTTCGACCAGATGCCGGAAGGCGGCCATGGCGTCAGATAGAGCAGTCGCTGGCCTCTGTTCTGCAAGGCCGCCGCTAAGAACGGCCGCGCCAGATCGGCAAGCCGCCTTGCATCGGCAATCGAGGTCACCAGAAACGGCAGCGAGGGCAGGGCGAAGATCGCGTCTTCGCCTTCCAGCGCGCCCGCGAACGCGTCGCCTGCCTGCACCCGTGCTGCGGCGATGGCGGCGAGCATGCCAGCCGATCGAATGCCTGCCGAGGCATCGAAGCTCGGCTTGATCTGGATCTTTCCTGCACTCAAGTCGGCGAGGTGCTTTGCAAACGTCGTTATGCCAAGTCCGGGCATCGCGCTTTGCGGATACTCCGTCGGCATATCCCAGACGGCCTGGGCGCAGACTGCTCCTGGATGCAGCAGCAGGACCGCGCCCGCGAGCATATGAAATAATCGCACCGTTCCTCCCAATCCAACGCACGTCTCACCTGGTCGGCATTGCTAGCAGATCAAACCGGAGGCGGTGGGAATTTCATGCTCCAATTTTGTGCGAACAGCACTAATCTTGGCGATAACTTCCGTTTGCATTGCGCCGACCGCGTCCTACATGAGCGTCATTCCTTTCTTTCGCCTTTCAGGAGGCCTCAATGGTCCTCAAAAATGTTTTCACTGCCATCCTTTGCACGACGCTACTGGCATGGAGCGGTTTATCGATCGCGGACGAGTACCGGGCTGACGAGTTCCTCGGCCTAGACCTTTCCACAGCGGTGCTGTCGCCGAAGCGGCTCGGACCCGAGAGCGAATTCGCGCCGGTCGCGATCGAGGCGAGAACCGATCGCACTGGCACGGTGGAGCAAGCCCGCGTGGAACCCGAAGCCACCACCCAAGACAAGGTCCAAGCCAAGCCCCTTGCAAACGCCCAAGCCAAGCCCCACGCGAAGATCGCGGTTGCGAGGCCCGGCGTTCGCCACGGCAACGGCGCGCAGCTGCGCGCGGAGAAACCGCGCGGCATGGCGCGCACCAGGCTCGCGCACCGGCACGGCAATCCGCTGGACGCCCAGGCGCAGGATACGCGGATTCAGTCCTGGCCGTGCAAATCCGGCGGCATCTGTAACTGGAAGTAACAGATAACGGCGTCCGATCTCGCGCCGATTGCGCGTGTGGCGGTTCCCTCTCGTCATCCGGCTGTCGCAAAACCTTCGACCTGGAGTCAAGTTCAGCGGGCACCCTCCGTCGTGATTCGACGAGGGACCGCAAATGGCGATTGCGATACGCGCAAGGCAGAGGCTGACCAGACGTCAATTATTGGTCCGCTCGGCATCCACGGTGGCGCTCGCAGGCTTCGGAAGTCTCACCAGCCCCTATCTGAGCCGGGCCGCCGATCGTCCGCGGATCGCCGGCGGGCTCGCCTCCGGCGATGTATCGGCTGGCTCCGCGGTGGTGTGGGCGAGAGCCGACCGGCCCGCGCGCATGCAGGTAGAGTGCTCGACGGTCGAAAGCTTCAGCACCATCATTCGCTCGGTTTCAGCGGAAGCGCTGCCGGATCGCGATTTCACGTCGAAAGTTCTGCTCGAAGGTCTTCCCTCAGGGCAGGATATTTTCTACCGGGTGCGGTTCGAAGCTGAAGTCGGAACATCAGGCGAAACGCAGGTCGGACATTTCCGGACCGCGCCGACGGACAGAAGCTCGGTATCGTTTGTCTGGTCGGGCGATACCGCGGGGCAGGGCTGGGGCATCGATCCCGCGCGCGGCGGCATGCGGACCTACAAAACCATGCTCGACAACCGTCCGGATTTCTTCATTCACTCCGGCGATCACATCTACGCCGATTGTCCGGTGCCGTCGGAGTTGAAACTGCCGGATGGCGGCGTCTGGCGGAACATCGTGACCGAGGAAAAATCCGTGGTCGCGCACAGCCTCGAGCAATTCCGCGGCAATTACAAATACAACCTGCTCGACGACAATTTGCGCGCCTTCAACGCGCAGGTGCCGATGCTGGCGCAATGGGACGACCACGAGGTGACCAATGACTGGTCGCCGGTCGGCACCGTCGACGACACCGGTTATGCCGAGGATGGCAACTCCAGACTGGTCGAGCGCGCCCGCCGCGCCTTTCATGAATTCATGCCGATCCGCGCCACGCCGGCGCAAGAGGGGCGTGTCTATCGCAAGATCGGATATGGACCGCTGCTCGATGTGTTTCTGATCGATATGCGCAGCTATCGCGATTCCACCTGGAACAAGCGCGACGACCGCCGCGACTGCTTCATCCTGGGTGCCGCGCAACTGGCCTGGCTGAAGCGCGAACTCCTGGCGTCGGATGCGACCTGGAAAGTGATCGCCGCGGACTTGCCGATCGGATTGATCAGCGCGGATGCGATTGCGTTGGGCGATGGGCCGCCGGAGCGGCGCGAATGCGAAATCGCCGATCTGCTGTCCTTCATGAAACGCGCCGGCGTCCGCAATACCGTATGGCTGACGGCTGACATGCACTACACCGCTGCGCACCGCTACGATCCGAACCGCGCGGTATTCCAGGATTTCGAGCCGTTCTGGGAATTCGTCTCGGGTCCCTTGCATGCGGGGACATGGGCGCGGGGCGAGCTGGACAACACTTTTGGCCCGGCGGCGATGTTCAGCAAAGGCTGCAGCGCGGAGCAGGGCGAAAACCTCGCGCCATGTTTCGGACTGCAGTTCTTCGGCCGGGTCGATATCGACGGCCGGTCCGGGATCATGACGGTGACGCTGAAGGATGTCGACAATCGAGATCTGTGGTCGGTTGATATCGAGCCGCGTCCGGACGCGCGGCCGGGCCAGATGCTGGCGCAGCATATCTGACCGGTTTGCAGTGTTAGCGGAAGGCTCAGCGCGTCACGATCAGATAGCCGCCGAGGACCAGCAGCAGCGACAGCAGGATAATCACGCCGAGCACAGCGGTGACGATCGCGAACAGTTCGTTGGCCTCCAGCCAGCGTCGTAATGCCCTGACCATTCTAACTCGATCTTGATTTGGACTCTGCTTCGCGGGCAGACTATCAAACGGCGGACCCGCTGTCTCATCTATCCCCTCAACGAACGCCCGTTCACGCCGCATCGCCGGTTGTTGATCACGGCAGTTTTCAGTCTTCAGGAGCCACCATGGAACATCTGCAAACCCAGGGCATCAGCCTGCCGCGGCTTGGGCTCGGCACCTTTCGCATGCAGGGCGATGCTTGCCGCGCGGGGGTCGAAAGCGCGCTCGGTCTCGGCTACCGGCATATCGACACCGCCGAAATGTATGGCAACGAAGACGCTATCGGAGCCGCCATCGCCGCATCCCGCATCGCGCGCGGAGATTTGCACATCACCACCAAGGTCTGGAACGAGAACCTCGCGCCCGACGCGATCCGCCGGGCGTTCGACGCCAGCCTGAAAAAGCTCAGGCTCGATCATGTCGATCTCTATCTGGTGCATTGGCCCGCGAAAGGCATGAACCTGCCGGCGATGTTCGAGACCTTGCTCAAGCTGAAACAGGAAGGCCGCACCCGCGCCATCGGGGTCGCCAATTTCAACATCGCGCTGCTGAAGACTGTGGTCGAGGAGATCAAGGCCCCGATTGCCTGCAACCAGGTCGAATATCACGTGATGCTGGACCAGACACCGCTGCGCAAATATCTCAACGCCAAATCGATCCCGCTGGTGGCCTATTGCCCGCTGGCGCAGGGCCGTGCGGCATCCGACGAGACGCTGATCGCGATCGGCCGCAAGCACAATGCCAGCGCGGCGCAGGTGGCGCTGAAATGGCTGCTCGATCAGGATGGCGTCGCCGCGATCCCGAAGGCGTCGCGCAGCGAGAGCCAGCAGGCCAACCTCGACGCGCTGAAGGTCAAACTCGACGATGAAGACAGGAAGACGATCGCCGCGCTGCCGAAGAACAAGCGTTGCGTGAATCCTGGTTTTGCACCGGCGTGGGACTAGGAGTGATGACCCTCTGACCTCGACGATCGCGATTGGAGCCGCGGCGGTTACGGCACCGACCGGTTGAACAGCAAAGCACCGAGCGACCGGGCTGTCTCCTCGGTGCAACGGGCGCCGGTCTTGCCCGCAAGCCGACGCCAGCGCATAGCGATTTCGCCGAGCGAGATGTTCTCCTTGATGCGGGGATGGTTGACGCAGACCGCGCCGTCTTGCGTCCAGCCGGCCTCGAAGGCCATGCGGCCGTCGGCATCGGGCACCTGGATGCCGTGATCGTCATAGAGGTCGATGACCGTCCCGTTCCTGGTGGTGCCTATGCCGTCGCCGCCGTAGTCGGCCCGGACCATTTGGATGCACGCATTGTAGAGATCGAGGTACGTCGGCGCCGACTCGCTGTCGCCGCGCGAGACCGGCTTCGGCAGATCGCGGACCTGCCAAGGGTGATAGCCAAAGCGAATGCACTTGCCCATTGCTCCGGCCGTGCAGGCGAGTTCGAAGCTGCCGGGGCCGCCAACCCCGAACCGTCCATCGGGGGACGAAAAGCGGCCAGCGACCGGAATCGCTTGTCGTCTGCCGTCGGGGCCGTCCTCGCATAGCGGTCCCCACGAACCGTCCGCCCCCTCGACCGTGTAACTGTGCAGCCAGATCACATCGGCCGGAGCGACATCGCGGCGCTTGTCGTCGGGGTCGCGCTCGATGCCCTCGAGCCGCACCCGCCGCAGTCGGTCGCCTTGATCGACCAGCAGGCTGGTCCCGATCAGATCGCGGGAGGCGAGCACGCGGCCATCGGTCAACGTGATCTTCAGGACGGTGCCTTCCACGGCGATCGACGCAACCGGAGACGCGGCCCTGTCCGCCTCGTCGCCGGCCCGCGCCGGAGCGGCAACCTGCGCCGCGGCCACGACAGCCAGCACCACCAGTCGGGCGCCAAGCGACCGCAGCACCGTCCGCAGCACGGGTTTCATCCGGTGCTGACGGTCGACGCCGGCCGTGATCAGGGCCGCGCTCGGCGCGGCAACTCGATCGCGATGACCCGGCCAATCTCGCCGGCTGAATTCGCTGCCTGCCCGTCACCGGTAAAACCATTGGGAGAAATGCCGTTGGCAGAAAGCCGGTTGGGATTAAGGCCGTTCGGATTAATGCCATTCGGATTAAGGCCGTTGACGGCTTCGACGGATCGGGCCGGCGCCGCAGCCAGCACGGCAAGGGCGGTACCGGTCAACATGATGGTCTTCAACATGCGCGTCATTGGGAAGCCTCCATTTGTGGGAAATCTGGACAGCGGTTGGATTGTAGGGATGTCGTTCGAACCGCGAACATTGCTGACCGTATGTCGGCGGCGGGGGACCATACGGGGGCGCCCGACCTGCCGCGCCAACCGTTTGGTTGATGCGAGGCCGATATTGTGCGTCAGCTATGTCTCCGAACGCCTGTACGTGATCTGTCCGGTACGAACACGACGAGGAGATAGGAAGGGTTCACCGCTTGGCTCGTCGCTCAAAAGAAAATGGCCCCTCGCGGGGCCATTTTTGTGTCGTCCTCAGTATTCGTGACGGTGGTGCTTGATGATTACCACCTTGTCGGCGTGACGATGATGGCGCCAGCCCTCATGCCAGCCGCGATCACGATGCTCGCGGAACTCGGCGCGTGCGCCGTAGCCATGATGATAACCACCACGCTTGATCACGACGGTCTCTGCGCTCGCAATCGACGGCGCCGCGACGGCGATCGCGCCAAGCGCTGCAATGATGTAACCAAACTTTTTCATGTTGTCCTCCTCGATTGAGCGAGGATTAAACATCGCATTCCGAGGAACGTTCCGCAGGAACCGGAAGAGAATTCTGAACAGCTGTTCAGCAAGGGTTACTGCGCGCAACGAGCGCGCGCGTCTCGGTAGCGGTGCTACTCGACGATCGCCTGATACACCATCGCGTTGATCTTCTGGCGATAGTGCCAGCGGATCGGGCCGGGCGCCGCCGAGAGATACACCACCGCCAATTCTTCCCTCGGGTCGACCCACCAGTCGGTGCCGCTGGCGCCGGGCCAGGAGAACTGCCCGACCGAGCCCATCATGCGAACCACACCGGGCGTCGTTCGCACCGCAAGTCCGAGACCAAAGCCGTAATCGGCGCGAGTCGGGTCGGCGTTGCCGACGAGATTTTTGATATTGGGGCCGAGCTGGTCGGACAGCATGTAGTCGACTGTCTTGCGGCCGAGCAGGCGGGCTTCACTGGCGCGCCCGCCATTCATCAGCATCATCGCAAAACGCAAATAGTCCGACGCGGTCGACGCCGCACAGCCGCCGCCGCATTCGAATTTGAGCGGCTGGGTAAGTTCAGGACTGCGCGCCTGCGGCCTGCCGGTGTCGGGATCGGCCGGCAATGGCTTGGCGTAGCGCGCCGCCTTGTCCGGGGAAACCGAGAAACCGGTGTCGGTCATCCCGAGCGGCGCGAACAGATTGGCTTGCAGATACTGCCCGAGCGACTGCTTGCTGATCTGCTCGATGGTGAGGCCGAGCACGTCGAGACCAAATCCGTAGTCCCACACCGTGGCGGGCTGATACAACAGCGGCAGCGAGGCGAGCTTGTCCATGAACGCCGCGCCGTCATAATCGCGCGAGGCGTCGCCGCTTCCGGCCGGATACATCTTGTGCACCAGCGTATTGCCGCGCCCGCCATAGATGATCCCGGAGGTATGGCGCATCAGGTCCTGGATCGTGATTTGGCGATTGACCGGTATGGTGTCGGCGGTCGGCTCGCCATTGGCGTCGCGCGCGGCGACGCGCATGCTGGCGAATTTCGGAAAGTACTTGCTGAGCGGATCGTCGATCAGGATCTTGCCCTGCTCATACAGCATCAAGGCGCCGACCGCCGTCATCGGCTTGGTCATCGAGGCGATGTTGAAGATGGTGTCGGTGGTCATGGCAACGCCGGCCGCCTTGTCGCGCCAGCCGTAAGCTTCGAGCGCCACCAATTTGCCATGCCGGGCGATGGCGATGACGGCGCCGGGAATACGTCCGGCATCGACGTCGGCCTTCAGCGTGGCGCCGATCCGCGCCAGCCGCTCGCTGGAGAGGCCGACGTCTTCGGGCTTGGCACGCGGCAGCGGATCGTCGGCGAACGCGGCGGTGGAAGCCAGCAGGCAAAGCGCGGTCGCGAGAGTTTTGATGGCAGCCATGGACGTCTCCCGTTCGGGCTCTTCGGCCCTTGGTGTTGCAGGCGAAGCCTATGGCAACGCGCTACGGGATGCCAGCAGCTCATCTATTCGTTTTCGTGTGAGCAGCCCTCCACGGCCTATCGCCGCGTTGCTAGCTGCATCGATGCTGCGGTGGCGTTGGATTGCCGTTGGCGGTGAATTTGCCGTCCCTAATGGTGTATTGGTGTTTCTGGTTGCGATTGTAGATCGCGCGCAGGGTGCCGTCGGGCTGCATCAGGAGTCCGTATTCGCGGGTTTGCTTGAGCTTGGGGAAGAAGACCCGCAAATTCAACACGCCATTCGGAGAAACGTCGGCGGCGGCCACTTCGCTTTCGTCCGTTGTGTCGCCGAAGTTGCGGAGGTGCACGACCCGGCCATCCGGCGCAATCTCATAGGTCAGGACTGCGCCCTTGCCGCGGTCCGGGGCGAGCGAGCAGTCCAGCGACCAGGATCCGATCAGACCCCATTGGCTCGCGGTCTCGGCCACGGTTTCCGCCCGCACTCCGAGCGTGAGCGTCAGCGAAAAAATGACCAGCGCCAATCGGCCAAGAGCCCGGTTCAAGTCGCACCCGCTCCATTTGAGATGATCGACGATCGGACTTAGCATTTCGATGTCGGCGCAATTGCGCCGGCGCGCGTCGCCGGCGGGTTGCGCAAAGCCGTCGCCCGGCGCATCATCCCAGCACAAAAAATACAATCAGGGGGGAGCGCCAGCATGTCCGTAATGTCACGCCGCCATTTTCTTAACCTGACGGGATCGGCGGCTGCCGCTGCCCTGTCGGCGCGCTTCGCAGGGCCAGCCGAGGCGGCGATGGGTCCGAACGACAAGTTCGACCTCGTGATCAAGGGTGGCGACGTGCTCGACCCCAGCCAGTCGCTGCGGGGCAAACGCGACATCGGCATCCGCTGGGGTGTGGTGGAAGCGATCGAAGCGGAGATTCCCGCGGCGCGCGCGGCCAAAACCATCGATGCGTCAGGCAAGCTGGTGACGCCTGGCTTGATCGACCTGCATTGCCACGTCTACCCTTACGGCTCGGCGATCGGCATTCCCGCCGACGAACTGGTGCAATTTCAGGGAACCACCACGGTGGTGTCGGCGGGCGATGCCGGCGTCAACAATCTCGCGGCGCTGCGCCGCTACATCGTGGCGCAGTCGCGCGCGCGGATATACGCCTTTGTCCACATCGCCAACAACGGATTGTCGGCGTGCCCGGTCGCGGAACTCTACAACATCGACAACGCGCAGGTGGAAGCCTGCGCCATGGCGCTGGCGGAGAATCCGGATTTCCTGATCGGCGTGAAAGTGCGGATGTCGGAGAACGTCATCTTCAAGCACGGCCTGGAGCCGCTGAAGCGCGGGATCCAGGCCTGCCAGATGTGCGGCTGGCCGGCCAAGATGATGGTGCATATCGGCGGCGTCGAGACCAAGGAGCTGATGTCGCAGATACTCGATCTGCTGCGGCCCGGCGACGTGCTGACGCACGCCTATTCCGGCGCGCCGAACATCGCGGGCGGCTTCACCAACATCGTGCAGGACGGCAAACTGTTGCCGGCGGCGCTCGCCGCCAAGCAGCGCGGGGTGATCTTCGATGTCGGCCATGGTGGCGGCAGTTTTGATTTCACCGTGGCCGAGATCGCGATTCCCGGCGGCTGCGGCACGGATACGATTTCATCCGACATCCACGTGTTTTCAGGCAATTCGCCGGGCATGCCGTTCCTGCCCAACGTGATGAGCAAGTTCATGGCGCTGGGCTACTCGCTGGAGCAGGTGGTGGCGATGGCGACCACGGCGCCCGCAAAAATCATCAACCGCGCGCCAAAAATCGGCACGCTGCAGGTCGGCGCGCCCGGCGATGTCGCAATCATGGAACTGGTGGAGGGGCCGGTCACATTCCTCGATACCCGCAACAACAAGCGCGACGGCAAGGCCATTCTGAAACCGGTGCAGACCGTGATCAACGGCGTGCCGTTCGGCCGGCCCTATCAGTCGCCGTTCGCGGTGAGGTAGACCAAGTTACCATCAAGTGACCAACCCGATGTTCAATCAACAAACGTTCAATCACCATAAAGTGGGAGATCCCATGCAGGCGCGCTTAAATCTAAAGCCGCTGTTTTGCCTGACGGCTTTATTGGTAGCAGGATTTTTCATGCCTTCTGCGAGCGCTGCCACATTTGTCTATGTCGGAAATGCCGATAGCCAGGATGTCACCGTTCTGGAGCTCAAATCGAACGGCGATCTGACGCCGGTCGAAACCGCGGCGGTGCCCGGTCCCGCCAAGCCCGGCGGCTCGCTGCCGCTCGCAGTTGGCCCTGACAAAAAGCGTCTCTTTGTCGGCTTGCGCAACGAGCCGTATTCCGCGGTGACCTTCGTGATCGATGCCAAGACCGGCAAACTGACGCTGGTGGGCCCCGGCCCGTTAGCCGATTCCATGGCGTATGTCGTCGCCGACCGCAGCGGCAAGTTTCTGCTTAGCGCGTCGTATGGCGGCAACAAGGTCACGGTCAATCCGATCGGACCAGACGGCGTTGTGCAGCCGGCGCAGCAGATCATAACGACGCAGCCGAATGCGCATTGCATCATGCCCGATCCATCGAACCGCTATGTGCTGCACACCAGTCTTGGCGGCGACCTTGTGTATCAGGAAAAATTCGACGTCAAAACCGGTAAGCTGACGCCCAACGATCCGCCGAGCGTCAGCGTCAAGGCCAAAGCGGGCCCGCGACATCTGGTGTTTTCGCCCAACAAGAGATTCGTCTATCTGGTCAATGAACTCGACGCATCGATCTACGTTTTCCCGTGGGATGCCAAGACCGGTACTCTGAAGCAGGAAGTTCAGATCGCGACTTCATTGCCTGGGGGTTTCGAAGGCAAACCGTGGGCCGCCGACATCCACCTCACGCCGGACGGCAAATTTCTCTACGCCTCCGAACGTACCACCAGCACGCTTGCGGCGTTCAGCATCGATCTCAAAACGGGATTGCTGACATTCATCGATTCCTATCCGACCGAAAAGCAGCCGCGCAGCTTCAACATCGATCCGACTGGCCGCTATCTGCTATCTGTCGGTCAATTGTCCAACAGCATGACGAGTTATGCGATCGACAAGGCGACGGGCAAGCTTACCAAGCTCAAGGAATATCCGATGGGAAAGAACCCGAACTGGGTCGAGATCGTCAGCTTCTCGCGTTAACGTGGCGTCCGGCAAGGCCATTCGGATGTCTGGATCGACAACCCCGTCACTTCCGGTGTCGTCCTGATCCGCGCCGGCGCCGCAAGCGACCGGCGGCGGATGGTGGCCGATCCGGAATTTAATGCGTCCGTTCGTGGCGATGCAGAAACGACCTTTTGTCGTCCCAAGCGAGGCATTTTCGGAAAGCCATTTGGGATCGCTTGCTGAATTGAGTCGCGCGAGCCGGCTCTCCAGATTCGCAATTCGCGCCGGCACACCGAATGAGGGCAGGCCAGCCCGACCGCAGTTCGGGCGGCCGGAGCCCAAGGTGATTTGATCCGCATCAATGCGGCCGCTCAAGCACTTGGCGACCATGCCAAGGGTCAAGGATTGAGCGTGGCAAACAGCGAAACACGATCCCGGGCGGAAGCGCCCTCCCACTCCGCCGCTCAGGCGACACCGCTTGGCCGGAATGCGATGCCCTATTCGGAAAATGAATTTCTCACCGAACTCGGCGACCGGGTACGCGATACGCGCCTCTTACGCGACATGTCGCGCAGGGAGCTCGCCCGCAAGTCCGGCGTTTCCGAACGTTACATTGCCCAGATCGAAGCGGGGAAGGGCAATGTGTCGATCATGCTGTTGCTTCGGATCGCGTATGCGATCCGCTGCAGTTAAAGCGTTTTCAAGCTCTGGGCTGTCGCGGCTTGACGCCCGCTTTGCAACGGGACGGTCCGGAGGCATGGACTTCGTTCGCGAGTGAATTCAACCGTCAGGTCGATCTGCGCGTGCTGGAGCTATGGCAGCAGCGCCGCTATCGCGAATTCCTCGATATGCTTCCGGACTACGTCACCAAGTGCAACGGCGAGGGCGGAATGGCCGATACCATCATGCTGTTTGCCGCGCTCGGCTGGGACGCCTACCGGGGCGCCGCGGAGCAGCTCTGCGAGTATTTTCCGTCCAGCGGCAGCGGTCAGGTCAATGTGGAGTTTCACGTCGACGGATGACTCACGCGCGGACCTGCTTCTCTACGTTGGCGATCCTGGCGGGCACCCCGAACTCCCTGCGGCAGACCTCCGCCAGCGCGGCGACGCCTTCGCGGATCTGCTCATGCGAGGGACTTGCAAAACACAGCCGGAGCCGGCTGCTCGCATAAGTCTTGTCGGTCGACCATTCCGGCCCGGGATTAATGGCGACGCCGTCCTTAAGCGCGGCCGGATAGAGTTTTAGCGTGTCGACATTGTCCGGCAGTTTCACCCACAGGAAGATGCCGCCTTTGGGGTCGGAAAACTCGGCCGATGTGCCGAACTGTTCGTTGAGCGCTTCCATCAGGGTGTCGAGCTTGGCGCGCAAGCCGCGCGTCAGTTTCGGCACATGGGTTGCAAAATGCGGCGTGCAATACTCCGCCAGCACCATCTGCTCCAGCGCGCCGGAGCCGGCGTCGGTTTTCAGCGCCAGCATCCGCGACAGGACAGCCCAGGGTGCGACGATGTAGCCGACCCGCAACGCCGGCGCGATCGATTTTGAGAACGAGCCGATGTGGATCACACCGCCATCGGTGCTCATGGAATAAAGCGCCGGTGGGCGCTTGCCGTCCCAGATCAGGTCGGCATAGCAATCGTCCTCGAAGATCGGCACGCCGTATTGTTGCGAAAGCCTCAGGAGTTCGGCGCGACGGGCCTCGGGCATGATGCTGCCGGTCGGGTTCTGCACCGTCGGGATGGTGTAGATGTATTTCGGCGTGACGCCGCGGCGCTGGAGATCCGCAAGCGCCGTTGCCAGCGCGTCTATCCGCATGCCGTCCTGGTCGAGCGGAATCCCGACCATATGGACGCCCAGACGCGTGAGCCGGTTCAGCGCGCCCTGATAGGTGTCCTGCTCGATGATGACGGTATCGCCGCGCGCCAGCAGCGTCGCATTGACGAGGTCGAGCGCCTGCAGCGAACCGGAGACGATCAGGATATCGTCGGCGACGCAACCGATACCGGCGTCGCGCTTGAGTTTTTTCGTCAGAAATTCGCGCAAGGGGCGATAGCCCTGCGGACCGCTGGCGAGGCCGTAGGTCGCAAGCGTCTTGCCCTCGCGTTTGAGCACGGCATTGACCGCGTCGATCAGGCCGTCGACCGGAACGCCGTCGGGGTCGTTGTTGCCGCCGACAAAACTATATTTTGCCAGCCCCGTCCATTTCGCCGCCGGCGCGGGTAATCCTGCCGGCAACAGTGGCGCGAAGTCGAATGGTGCGGATGTCATGGACGTGGTCTCCCTTATTTTTGTTGGGGGCGACCTTAAGCCACGAAATATGGAAGGGGAATGTGCGAGTTCGTCATCTCTGCCGTGAGAAGGGGCGGATCGCCCTTGCGACCCGGGCGAAGGGTTACAACCTAACGGTAGATCGCAGCCGCGTATCGCGACCCTCTCCCCATCGCAGTTAGACGAACCCGGGCTGGGTGGGGAGGGCGCACCCCGCGGCCGGTCAGCGACGTTCAGTCCTGCGTAATGATGCTGGCGCAGGCTCACGAGTCCGGCTAATGCTCCCAGCACAAAGCGAGATCCAATAGATGGCCGATCCGATCCAGGAAGTTCTGCAAGCCTTCTCCCACGGCGAACTCGTCGTCGTCACCGATGACGAGGACCGCGAAGGCGAGGGCGATCTGATCGTCGCGGCGTCGCTGTGCACCGCCGACAAGATGGCGTTCATCATCCGCCACACCTCAGGCATTGTCTGCGCGCCGATCACGACCGAAGACGCGCGCCGGCTGCGGCTCGATCCGATGGTGGCGCACAACGAATCCAGCCACACCACCGCGTTCACGGTGTCGATCGACTACAAGCCCGACGGCGGCACCGGCATTTCGGCGGACGAACGCGCGTCCTGCTGCCGCGCGCTGGCCAATCCGAATGCCGGCGCCCATGATTTCGCCCGGCCCGGCCACGTGTTTCCGCTGATCGCGCGCGACGGCGGGGTGCTGCTGCGCTCGGGCCATACCGAGGCCGCGGTCGATCTCTGCAAGCTGAGCGGCCTCCCGCCGGTCGGCGTCATCTCTGAATTGATGAACGACGACGGTACGGTCATGAAGGGCGAGCAGGTGGCCCGCTTCGCAGCAAGCCACAAGCTCAAGCACGTCACCATCGCCGACATGATCGCCTATCGCCAGGCGCGCGAAAAGCTGATCGAGCGGGTCTCGACCTTCACCACGGACAGCCCGATCGGGCCGCTGCAGGGTTATGCCTATCGCTCACCGTTCGATTCCATCGCCCATGTCGCCTTCGTCTATAACGGCATCGGCGACGGCAAGAACGTGCTGACGCGGTTCCACAAGCCCAATATCGTCAAGGATATCTTCAACGGGCCGAAGCGGATGCAGGCCGTGCTCGAACATTTCAAGAGGAACGGCAGCGGTGTGCTGATTTACCTGCGCGACGGCGCCGCCGGTGTTCCGGTCGCACCGCTGCCGGAGGAGAAATCCGCTGAAGCCGACCGCAACAAGCAATGGCGCGAGGTCGGTGTCGGCGCGCAGATCCTGCGCGATCTCGGCGTCACTTCGATCCGGCATCTGACCTCCTCGGTGCACGACTACAAGGGACTGTCCGGCTTCGGCATCGAGATCATCTCCAACGAGCAGCTTGAAGGCTAGGGGCACCGTTATTCCGGGTTCGCGCTGACGCGCGCCCCCGAATGACGCAGAGAAGGACCAGCCAATCCATTTGCGCTTCCGCTCGTGGCGTCTTAACTTGGTGATAAATCCGCAAGGACCATTACGCGAAAGGAATTTTCATGAGCGTGCGCCCTCAGACCAAGGACAAGCCGTCCCCGGTGAACTTCCAGTGGGACGATCCGTTCATGCTCGACGAGCAGCTCACCGAAGACGAACGCATGATCCGCGACACCGCGCGCGCCTATGCGCAGGACAAGCTGTTGCCGCGTGTCACCAAGGCCTATCTGGAAGAAAAGGTCGATCGCGACATCTTCCACGAGATGGGCGAATTGGGCCTGGTCGGCATCACGCTGCCGGAGGAATACGGCTGCGCCAATGCGAGCTACGTCGCCTATGGCCTGGTGGCGCGCGAGATCGAGCGGGTCGATTCCGGCTATCGCTCGATGAATTCGGTGCAGTCGTCATTGGTGATGCATCCGATCTACGCCTATGGCGACGAGAACCAGCGCAAGAAATACTTGCCCAAGCTCGCCACCGGCGAATGGGTCGGCTGCTTCGGCCTGACCGAGCCGGACGCCGGTTCCGATCCCGGCGGCATGAAGACCCGCGCCGAGAAGACCGCCGACGGCTATCGCCTGACCGGTTCCAAGATGTGGATTTCCAACGCCCCGATCGCCGACGTGTTCGTGGTGTGGGCCAAGTCGGCTGAACACAACAACCAGATCCGCGGTTTCATCCTCGAAAAGGGCATGAAGGGCCTGTCGGCGCCGAAGATTGGCGGCAAGCTTTCGTTGCGTGCCTCCGTGACCGGCGAGATCGTGATGGAGGGCGTGGAGGTTCCGGAGAGCGCGTTGTTGCCCAACGTGTCCGGCCTCAAGGGCCCGTTCGGCTGCCTCAACCGCGCCCGTTACGGCATTTCCTGGGGCGTGATGGGGGCCGCGGAGGATTGCATGGCGCGGGCGCGGCAATACACGCTCGACCGCAAGCAGTTCAACCGGCCGTTGGCGGCGACGCAACTGGTGCAGAAGAAGCTGGCGGACATGCAGACCGACATTGCGCTCGGCCTGCAGGCCTCGTTGCGCGTCGGACGCCTGATGGACGAAGGCAAGATGGCGCCGGAGATGATCTCGATCGTCAAGCGCAACAATTGCGGCAAGGCGCTCGATATCGCACGGATGTCGCGCGACATGCATGGCGGCAACGGTATCCAGATCGAATATCACGTGATGCGCCACACCGCGAATTTGGAGACCGTCAATACCTATGAAGGCACCCACGACGTCCACGCACTGATATTGGGCCGCGCCATCACCGGCATTCAGGCGTTTTCGTAAGCGCGCTGGTTGGGTATCCTGAACGTGGCCCCACATTCCGGCGTCATCGTCCGCGAAAGCGGACGACCCAGTACTCCGCGGCGTCTCGTCCTATCTCGAACGTCAGCGATTACTGGATCCACCGCTTTCGCGGACGTATGACGATCTGTGCTGTTTCGCGAGCGCTGGCGGCGCCAAATAGGAATCTTCATGTCCGACAACGACGACATCCCGTTCAACCGCGACTTCCCCCTCAAGCCTGGCGTGGCCGACGAGGTCCGGCCCCGCGTGCGGCGGGTTCTCTGCAACAATCCGAGCCCGTTCACCTTCACCGGCACGGTGAGCTACATCGTCGGGAAGGGCAAGGTCGCGATCATCGATCCCGGCCCCGACGACGAGGCCCACGCCGCGGCGCTGCTTGACGCCGTGCGCGGCGAGACCGTGACGCATATCCTGGTCACGCACACCCATCGCGACCACTCGCCGAACACCGCGCGGATCAAGGCTGCCACCGGCGCCACCGTCTATGCCGAGGGTCCGCATCGCGCCTCGCGGCCGCGCTACGAGAGCGAGAAGATCTCGTCGGAATCCGGCGCCGACCGCGACTTCAAGCCGGACATCGAAGTGCGCGACGGCGAGACCATCGAAGGTGCCGGCTGGGCGCTGCAGGCAGTGGCGACGCCAGGCCATACCGCCAATCATCTGGCATTCGCGTGGCGGCAGCCGAAATATCTGTTCGTAGGCGACCATGTGATGGGCTGGTCGACCTCGATCGTGGCGCCACCGGATGGCTCGATGGTCGACTACATGGCCTCGCTGGAGCGGTTGATCAAGCGCGACGAGGATTTGTATTTCTCGGGCCACGGCCCGGAAATCCCGGAAGGCCCGCGCTACGTGCGCTTCCTGGCCCGGCACCGCCAGGCTCGCGAGGCTTCGATCCTGCATCGCCTCGCCAAGGGCGAAGCGGATATTCCGACCCTGGTGCGCGCGATCTATATCGGCATCGACCCGCGGCTGACCGGCGCCGCCGGCTATTCGGTGCTGGCGCATCTGGAGGATCTGGTCGGACGTGGCGTGGTGGCGACCGATGGCGATCCAGTGATCGGCGGGACGTACCGGATGGCGTCGGCCTGACACGTCATTCCGGGATGCGCCGCCCGAACTCCGGTTTACCGGAGTTCGGCACAAATTGATGTCCAAGTCGGCAACAGCCGACTTGGATGGCGCAGACCGGAATCCATGAGTTGCTGCGCGAGATTCCCCGATGTGCAATTGCACATTTGAGGTTCGCGCTAAATGCGCGCCCCGGAATGACGGTGCCTAACTTCCTACTTCTTCACTGTCTTCGCCTGAACCTTCGGCGGCGCCTGCGGCTTCTTCACCACTGGCTTGGCATTGTCGACGGCGGTGTTGATGTCATCGATCAACTTGGCGATCCGCGCTGCGTTGCTGCCAAGGTCGCTCTCGAAATAGCGGGACGACGAGCGGATATCGACGCGCGAGCCTTCGCCGTCGGGCGTGACGCGGATCGAGACGTCCTCGCGGAATCCCATGATCGGCGTCCGCGCCACCGCCTCGATGCGGCCGGTGCGCCGCGGCAGTTGCGGGCCCCGTTCGTCGATGATGAGCCATTTGCGCTTGTTGACCAGCTGCAGCGTTACCTCATAGGCCCGCTGCACGGGCACCTCGAGCTCCACCGTCTCGATATCGGGATAGGCCAGCCGCTGCTGTTCCGCGGAATAAAGCCCGGCATAGACGGCGGTGTTGGTGCCGTCGCCGGTGCGCAGCCCCGCCAGCGCCTCGAAGCGCGGCGGATCGATCGGATCGGTGGTGATGTCGTGGATCGGCGGCAGCTTGCGGTATTGCAAAGCGAGATAGGCGGGATACGCCAGCACCACCGCATCGATCAACAGCGCCAGCAGGATGCGGCTCATGCCGCGCGAGCCGTTCTGCCAGATCGCGGCGAAGGCGGCGAAGCTGACCAGAATGGAAAGGCCGGCGCAGCCCAGCGCGCCGAAGAACGTCGCCAGCGCCGGTTTCACTTCGAGGAACCCGAAGCGGACGATGAGGATCGAGACCAGCACCGCGACCACCGAGAATACCGCGAGATTGCGCGCCCACGAGGCGAGGCTGGACACGGGCTCCGACTGATAGGGAGCGGAAAACCTGCGGGCCATGGGTCGGGAATCTGCCGGGTTGGAACCTTGCCGGGCAAATCGCGCCGGGCTGCACATTGTTCGTTTGAGACCACGGACCTGCGGCAAATTCAAGGGTGGACTGCGGGGGTCCGGCGATCCTCGACTCATCATGCCCGGGCAGAAGCGCGTCTTCGCGCTAGATGTCCCGGGCATCCACGTCTTCCTGCCGCACGAGGTCAAGACGTGGATGGCCGGGACGATGCCCGGCCACGACAGCTAACCAATAGCTACGCCGCGGCGTTCGGAAAACGGTACGCCTTGAACTGGTCGCGCAGCGCGGTTTTCAGGATCTTTCCGGTCGCGGTATGCGGAATGGCATCGATGAACACGATATCATCGGGCATCCACCATTTGGCGATCTTGCCGTCCATGAATTTCAGGATGTCCTCGCGGGTCGCGTCCTGGCCCTGCTTGAGCTGTACGATCAGCAGCGGACGCTCGTCCCATTTGGGATGATGCACGCCGATCACGGCGGCTTCCGCGACCGCGGGATGTCCGACCGCGAGATTCTCCAGGTCGATCGACGAAATCCATTCGCCGCCGGATTTGATCACGTCCTTGGAGCGATCAGTGATCCGCATGTAGCCGTTGGCATCGATGGTCGCGACGTCGCCGGTATCGAAATAGCCTTCGTCGTCGAGAATGTCGGCATCGACACGGAAATAGGCCTTCGATACCGCGGGGCCGCTGACCTTGAGCCGGCCGAAGGTCTTGCCGTCCCACGGCAGCTCCTTACCGGCATCGTCGGTGATCTTCATCTGGACGCCGAACGGCGGGTAGCCCTGGGTCTGTAGAATATCGAGCCGGGCCTCACCGGTGAGCTCGGTGAAGGGAGGCTTCAGCGAGGCCAACGTGCCGATCGGGCTCATCTCGGTCATGCCCCAGGCGTGGCGCACCTGCACGCCCATGTCGAGGAACGACTTGATCATCGAGCGCGGCATCGCCGAGCCGCCGCAGACCACCATGCGCAAATGCGGCAGTTTCAGATGGTTGGCGGCGATGTGATTGAGCAGCATCAGCCACACCGTCGGGACGCCGGCGGTGTGCGTCACCTTCTCGGTATCCAATAGCTCGAACACCGAGGCGCCGTCGAGCTTGGCGCCGGGCAGCACCAGCTTGGTGCCCATCGAGGGCGCCGAGAAGGCGATGCCCCAGCTATTGGCATGGAACAGGGGAACCACCGGCAGCATTGTATCGGCGGCGTTCGCACCGAGGGAATCGCCGGTGTTGGCCATCAAGGCGTGGAGGACGTTGGAACGATGCGAATACAGCACACCCTTGGGATCGCCCGTGGTGCCGGAGGTATAGCACATCGCCGCCGCGGTATTTTCGTCAAAACTCTTCCAGTTGAAATCGCCGTCGGCTTCCGCGATCCAGTCTTCATAGGCGACCGCGTTCTTCAGCGTGGTTTTCGGCATGTGCGCCTTGTCGGTGAACACGATGTAGCGCTCGACGCTGGTCAACTTGTCGGCGATCTTTTCCAGGATCGGCACGAAGGTGATGTCGGTCATCACCACGCGGTCTTCCGCATGGTTGGCGATCCAGGCGATCTGGTCGGGGAACAGCCGCGGATTGATGGTATGGCAGATCGCGCCGATGCCCATGATGCCGTACCAGGCTTCGAGATGGCGCCAGGTGTTCCAGGCGATGGTGGCGACGCGGTCGCCGAGCTTGATGCCGTCGCGGTCGAGCCGTTGCGAGACCTTCAGGGCACGATCGCGGATCTCGGCATAATTGGTGCGGTGGATGGGGCCTTCGACCGAGCGGGTCACGACTTCTTGCGTACCGTGAACCGCCGCTGCGTGCTCGATAATCCGATGGCAAAGCAAAGGCCAGTCTTGCATTAGTCCACGCATGCGCACGTTCCTCCAGATTGGTAACCGCTTGTCGAAAGTTTCACGGAATTGCCATGAACTTTAGCGCGCCAAAAGCACGCCGCAAATGGCCTTGTGAGAACTTTGGCCGCACCCGAGCGGCAATGGTTACCGTCGCAATCGCGCTGTTGATGCTGGGCGCGCAGTCCGAACCCGTTGCGGCGCGGCGGCATGCGCTAAATCCCTTTGGCGACCTGTTCGGCGATCACAGGCCGAAGCCGCGCCGCGCCACGCCCCCCACACTCAGCACACTCCCCGCGTCGGTGCCGTTGCCGAAGCCGCGTCCTGCGTTGGTGCCGCTGCCGACGCCGCGTCCGGCCGAGGCGTCTGCGGTCGCCTCCGGGAAGCCCGCGGCTGGAAAACCGGCGCCTGCCGAGCCCGACAAACCGGCCGAGCAGGCTGCGTCTCCGCCGCCGCCGTCGGCCTGCCGGGTGGCGCTGTCGGATGCGATCGCCATTGCCCCCAGCATTCCCGACATCAAGGGTCCCGGGGATTGCGGCGGCGAGGACTTGGTACGGCTGGAGGCGGTGGTGCTGCCGGACAAGCGGCGGGTCACGGTGAAGCCTGCGGCGATCATGCGCTGTACCATGGCGTCGGCGATCGCGGACTGGATCCGCACCGACATGGCGCCGCTGGCTTTAAGCCTCGGCAGCGTCGTCAGCGATCTCGACAATTTCGATTCGTTCGAATGCCGCGGCCGCAACGGCATCGCCGGCGCCCAATTATCCGAACACGGCCACGCCAACGCGCTCGACGTCCGCGCGTTAAAACTCGCCAACGGCCAGTCGATCTCGTTCACCGATCGCACGGTGGCGCGCGAGGTGCGCGAAAACATCTTGCATTCGGTGTGCGCGCGGTTTTCCACCGTGCTCGGCCCCGGGGCAGACGGCTATCACGAGGACCACATCCATCTCGACCTGATGCAACGGCACAACAATTACAAGATTTGTCAGTGGAACGTGTGGGACCCGCTGCCGCAGATCGCGCCGTTGCTGCCGGCCGCGCGGCCCGAGGAAGCGCCGCCGCGCCAAGTCGCGGCGAAATCCGACCCGGTCAAGCCCGATCCCGCGGAAAAGGATGCCGCCAAATCCGAAGCTTCCAAGCCGGAGTCCGCCGGGGCCAAGCCTTCAACAGGCAAGCCTTCAACAGGCAAGCCTTCAACAGGCAAGCTCTCTTCCGACAAGCCGTCGACGGACAAGCCGTCAACAGGCAAGGCGTCGGCAGACACGCCGCCAACGAAAAAGCGCCGGCAAGACCGGCGCTTTTGACCTCGTCGTGACGTCCACGTCGTCGACCGTGCGATCGATGGTCGCGAGCGCGACGACTACTGAAGGCTGTTGCCGCCGCCCTGCAAAGCCATCTGCGAGTTGAACGGCGAGTCGCCGTGTTTCGGTTCCAGCACCACGACGATGGTGCCCATCTTCACCCGGTTATACAGGTCGATCACGTCCTCATTGGTCATGCGGATGCAGCCGGACGAGATCGACGCGCCGATATATTCCGGCTGGTTGGTGCCGTGAATCCGGAACAGCGTGTCCTTGCCGCCGGAGTACAGATACAGCGCGCGCGAGCCCATCGGATTGTCCGGTCCCGGCGCCACAAAGGTCGGCACGCCAAGCCGCGAGATCTCGCTCTTGGTCGGGTGCCAGGGCGGCCACTCGGTCATGCTGCCGATCTTGGCGATGCCGGACCATGCCATCGCTTCCTCGCCGACGGTAATACCGTAGCGAATCGCCTTGCCGCCGTCCTGCACCAGGTAAAGATAGTGATTGTCGGAATCGACCACGATCGAGCCGGGGGCTTCCTTGCGGTGATAGTCGACGATGGCGCGGCGGAACGCTTCCGGAACCGGCGTCTTCACATAAGACACCTTGGATAACAGTTCCTTGTCGCGCGGTTTGAAGACGGTCTGGTTGGTCGCTTCAAAAGTGGTGGCCTGCATGCAGCCTGACAGCATCAGGCCGGCGAAGGCCACGAGACTCAGTTTTACATTGAGCGACGACATTGTTTCACTTCCAATCGAACGCCTTGCGTTCGCGGCGCCAGTATTGGTCCCCAAACGCCACGATTCCGTTAAATCCATTATCGTCGAAACCGGTCATTATTCCAGAGCTTAGATGCCCGTCCCGCGCTGCGGCACGCTGGCTGTGGCTTTTATGCCGCAAGTTATCAAGGTTCCCGGCTGATTTTTGGGCAGGAACGCCCGCGCGGCCGTATCAGGACCACCCAGCCGCCGCCCCGCCGCCATAAATGTGCACCGCCGGTTAGTGCGCCCGTCATGAAGCGCTTGCCAGAATCGAGCTAAGTCCTGTTGGGTAGGCTCGCGCGCCCAATTCCGGAGTTCCCATGTTATCGGTATTTGCCGCTTCCGAAACCTCGCTGAAGAAGGTCGAGACGGCCGATCTTGCCGCGCTGCCGGAGAGTGCGGTCTGGATCGATCTCGTGAAGCCGACCGCGGCCGAGGATCACGCCGTGGAACGGCTGGCCGGGATCGCGGTGCCCACCCGGGAGGACATGCAGGAGATCGAGATCTCCAGCCGGCTCTATATCGAGAACGGTGCCCGCTACATGACCGCCACGCTGATGTGCGCGGCCGACACCGAGAACCCCCGCACAACGGCGGTGACCTTCATCCTCGCCAGCCACCGGCTGGTGACGGTGCGCTATGACACGCCAAAACCGTTCATGCTGGTGGAGCACAAGCTGGCGCGCTCATGTGCGCCCGGTGTCACCGGCGAAATGGTGCTGATGGAACTGCTCGACGCGGTGATTGACCGCACCGCCGATATTCTGGAGCGGGCCGGCGGCGATATGGACACCATCAGCCACGCCATTTTCGAACCCGAGGGAGCGGCGCGCACCGGCCACGCCAAGCGCTATTCCGACATCCTGATCGCGATCGGCCGCAAGGGCGACCTCACCTCGAAAGTCCGCGAAAGCCTGGTTTCGATCGGGCGGGTGGTGACGTTCGTCGCTGCCGGGACCGAAGGCGTCAAATGGTCCAAGGACATGCGCGAGCAGCTCAAGACCATGCAGCGCGACGTGACTTCGCTGACCGACCACGCCTCCTATCTCTCCAACAAAATCACCTTCGTGCTGGATGCGATGCTAGGTGTCGTCAATCTCGAACAGAACAACATCATCAAGCTGTTTTCGGTGATGGCCGTGGTCTTGATGCCGCCGACCCTGATCGCCTCGATCTACGGCATGAACTTCAAGATCATGCCGGAGCTGGAATGGACCCACGGCTATCCCTACGCGCTGGTGGCCATGCTGCTCGCCGCGGTGCTGCCTTACGTGTTTTTCAAATGGAAGAAGTGGTTGTAGGCATGATCCCCGAAAGCTCGCCCCGGACTCGTTCCGCAGGCAGAACCGGTTTTCGGTAGGGATCATGTCTGAAATGATATTCTCCCTCCGCCGCCTCCGAGGGAGCGGCGGCGGGGGGCGGTGATGAAGGTTAAGGACGTTATTCGGTTGCTGGAAGGGGAAGGCTGGTTTCTGGTTGCGCGCGCGGCAGTCACCGGCAATACAAGCATCCGTTTCGACCGGACGCGTTACGGTAGCGGGTAAACCGTCTGATGATCTTGCCCCGGGCACACTGAATAGTATCTTAAAGCAGTCCGGTCTGAAGGAACAACATTGATGCGTTACGCGGTCGTCATCGAAAAAGCCGACGGCAATTATTCGGCCTACGTGCCGGACCTGCCGGGCTGCATTGCCACCGGCGACACTGTAGCGGCGGTCGAGAGCGAAATTCGCGAGGCGATCCGCTTCCATATCGAGGGTCTTCACGCAGACGGCATCGTGGTCCCCCAGTCCACCAGCATCGCCGAGTACATCGAGACCTAGGCGCTTGCTCACGTTCCTTTGACGGCGTCAAAAGACCGCCATCCTTACCGCGCCGTCAATTTCGACCACCGCAAAGGGTGGTGCGACGTTAAGAAAGTACGCTCTGAATTGAGCGCACTGCACCGCGCCATCCATCTCAATTGCTCCCGTAAAATTTGAGCCTTGGGTTGAACGTTTACGCGACGGCTTTCTGCGATAACGCTGTCTCTATGCGCGAGGACAGCAATGGTTGAGAAACTCATAACTTCATCCCAGAACGTGGTCGATTTCGCGCGCTATCAAGTGGATCGCAATGCCGCAGGCAAGGCGCTTGCGATCTCGGCACGGACCTGCCGGCATTGCGGCGCAGCTCTGCTGGATGGCGAGAGCGAAAACGATTGCTCGAGCGCCTTCAACATCGACGACGCCCGCCTTCGCTGGCGGGCCGCGCAAATCCTGCGCGGATTGATTTGAGCGGCCGGGTGGCTTGGTGCGCGCGTGCGAAAGTTTTGCGCGGAGTGAGTTTTCTACTCTCGCCCCGATATGCAATATGCACATCCATGGATGCGCAGGCCCGGAATGACGATCAAACGTGTTGGCCGCCGTTGATGTGGATCTCGGCGCCGTTGACGTAGGAACTGGTCTCCGTGCACAGCACGTAGATGATCTTCGCCACTTCATCCGGGGTGCCGAGCCGATGCAGCGGGATCTGCTGCTCGACGATCTTCTCGGTGCCCGGCGATAATATCGACGTGTCGATCTCGCCGGGCGCGATCGAATTGACGCGGACGCCGATGCGGCCGAAATCCGACGCCATCTCGCGGGTCAGCGAGGCCAGCGCCGCCTTCGAGGTCGCATAGGCCGCGCCCGCGAAGGGATGCACACGGGAGCCCGCGATCGAGGTCACGTTCACCACCGAGCCTTTGGCGGCCTTCAACTCGTCGATGAGCCCGCGCGCCATCATGATCGGGGCGAAGAAATTCACCCGGAAGACGTGGCTCCAGGTGTCGATGTCGGTATCGATCGAGCCGAGCCGTCGGCCGCCCTCGGCCTTCGGCGAGATCGCGGCGTTGTTGACCAAAGCGTGCAGCGCGCCGCCTTCCAGCCGCTCGCGGATTTCCGAAATCGCCCGCGTGGTGTCGGCGTGGTCGGCGAGGTCGACCTGGATGTGGTCCTCGGGTCCCGCGTCCCACGGGCAGTCTTCCGGAAACGGATGCCGCGAGCAGGTGATGACGCGCCAGCCAGCGCTGGAAAAGCGGATCACCGTGGCGTGGCCGATGCCGCGGCTGGCCCCGGTCAGAAGCAGCGTGCGCCGCGGCGCGTTATTGGATGAAGTGGGCATAAACGGTTCTCTCGTTCTCCGTCATGCCCGGCCTTGTGCCGGGCATCCACGTCGTGCTTCGGCAGTGTAGAAGAAAGACGTGGATGGCCGGGACAAAGGCGCGCTTCGCGCTCCGGCCATGACGGCTTACTCTATGGATAAAGCCGCGTCTTGGACCATGGTTGATCCGGCGCGTCGCGGCGGAATTCGATACGGTCGTGCAGGCGGAACGGGCGGTCGTGCCAGAATTCGAATTGTGCCGGCTGAATGCGCCAGCCGCTCCAGCCCGGCGGCCGCGGCACCTCGCCGACAATGTGCTTGGCGGCGATCTTCGCAATGGCCTGTTCGAAGGCAAAGCGGCTTTCCAGTGGCTGCGACTGCTTGCTGGCCCAGGCGCCGATCTGGGCCTGCTTCGGCCGGGTCGCGAAATAGGCGTCGGCCTCGGCAGCCGTTACCGGCGACACGTTGCCGCGGATCCGCACCTGCCGGCGCAGCGACTTCCAGTGAAACAGTAAACCCGCCTTAGGATTTGAGGCGAGTTCACGGCCCTTCTGGCTGGCGATATGGCTGTAAAAGACGAAACCGTCGCGGTCGTAGCCTTTCATCAGCACCATCCGCACGTCCGGCAGGCCGTCGGCGTCGACGGTGGCCAGCGCCATGGCGTTGGGATCGTTGGGTTCGGCCTTCACGGCCTCAGCGAACCACTCGCCGAACAACGTAAACGGTTCCTCCGCCGCGGTGAAATCACCTGATGTTAACGGTGTGGGGTGTTTGATGGAAGTGGTGTCGGTCATGTCAGGAGTCCGAGTTGCGCTCGCCCGCGGCCCAATACGCGTTGCAGCCCCAAGGTGGGCCCGCCCTATATAAGACATGGGGGCGCGTTGGCCTATCGGCGATCGGGCCGGCGGGGGCTGTGATGACACTGATTCTAATCGGCATCGGTTCGGTGGGCTGCAGCCTGTCCCGCACCGACGGCGCCTTCGCCAGGATGGACGATCGTGAGGCCACGGGCGCGCTGAGCGCGGCTGGCGCGGCGGCGCCGACCGAGAGCGATCTGGCCTTTGCCCGCAATGCCGCCTCCGACGTGCTGACCAAGGGCGACAAGGATTCCAGCCAGCCCTGGGAAAATCCCGAGACCGGCGCGCGGGGCTCGGTGACGCCGCTGGCGCAGGCCTATTCCGCCACGGATGGACGTACTTGCCGGGATTTTCTGGCAAGCTATGTCAATGGCCGTGTAGAAAGCTGGCTGCAGGGCGCGGCCTGCCAGACCGGTCACGGCCGATGGGAAATTCATACCTTGAAGCCGTGGAGGCGGGGCTGAAGGCGAGCGCGGTCAGCAAAAATCGAGGCCGGTTTTGCCTGACAAACGGCTTTGTTTGTCCCGAGATCGCGCTCTAAACGATTGAAGGGGCGCATGATCTGTTCGCCAAACCGCTTAAGCTTTGGCGGATCACGCGCCGCCCCGTTGCAAAAATGCCACGAAGACCCCAAATGAAATCGAGACGGGCCGACTGCCCAGACTATCGTCGAGAGTATAAGATCAGATTTCCCATGAAGGAGACGTGACGGATGCGCGACCCCTATGAGGTCTTGGGGGTGCCGCGGGGCGCCAGCGCTGCGGCGATCAAGAGCGCCTACCGCAAGCTCGCCAAGAAGCATCACCCCGACAACAACAAGAACGATCCGAAATCCGCGGCGCGCTTTTCGGAAATCAACTCGGCCAACGAGATCATCGGCGACGAGGACAAGCGCAAGCAGTTCGACCGCGGCGAGATCGACGCCGAGGGCAAGCCGCGCTTTCAGGGCTTTCCCGGCGGCGGGCGGACTTCG
>WNGJ01003242.1_pt1 | contig 40357 bp, 34 predicted proteins | sample 5400611 | NCBI WGS metagenome assembly WNGJ01 (sample SAMN13153375, study PRJNA577476) | soil metagenome | isolation source: 40 cm soil or saprolite under Garry oak tree replicate 1 | place: USA:California | collected 2016-06-15
CCTGTCCGGCTCCCACCTGCCGCCAGGTGGAGGTGGACCTGGCGGTGGCCCGGGATGGGGCGGCCCGGGCCCAGCCGGTCCCGGTGGCCCCGGCACCGGTCGAATCTTCCCCGGCCCGGTCATCGGCGCACCGCGGCCAGGCGGCCTCGTGGGCGAGCCGGCGCCTGCCGAGCCCGTCCCCGGGGAACCGGGCGCCGGCGGCGACCCCGTTGGCGGCGATCCCGTGGTCGGCGAGCCGGTCATCGGTGGCCGCGGCTTCGGCGTTGCCGGCGAGAACGCGGCCGCCGGGGAAACCCAGGCTTTGGCGGAAGGCCCGGCGAGCGGCATGGGCCCGGCCGGCGAGGCGGCCGCCGGGGAAGGGCTCGCGGCCGGTGACGCGGCCGGCGCGGAAGGCCCCGGCTTCATGCCGATGGGCGCCGGCGGCCAGGGCGGCAACGAGCGCGAGCGCACCACCTGGCTGACCGAGGACAGGGATGTCTGGAATGGCGACGGCGAAGTGACACCGCCGGTCATCACCTGACCCGGCCCGCCAGGCGACCGGGCGGGCCCGCGGCCTGACGTGGACCGCCAGAATGCCCGCACGGCTGGCGGAGCCGCACAGCGCGGCCGTTCGGGCGGTCTTGGCCCGGAGGACGAACCCCGGAGTCCCCCGGAGCGCCGTACCGGCGCCACGCCGCGCGGCCGTTCGGGATGATTATTCGTCGTCTGTATAGCCGGGGTCGACCGTCTCGGGGTCCACGCCGAGCAGGCGGGCCACCTCCTCGACCACGACGTCGAAGACCAGCGCGGCGAGCTCTTCCTCGCCTTCGGCGCGCGCCTGTGCCGGGCGGCGGTACACGACGATACGCGCGGGTTTCCCGTCGGCCGCGGGCTGTGTCCGGGCAAGCGGGACCGGGTCGCCGCCAGCCTGGGGTTCTGTTGCCGGCACCTCCTCGACGGCGAACTCGACGCCAGCTAGCTGCTGCTCCCAGCGCGATTCGAGCCGGCTTACGGCATCGAGCACGAGGTCGTCGAAATGCTGCGCCCGTGTCCTGGACAATGGCACACCCGCGGGTGCGAGCGGGCCGCGAAGGCCCCGGCCGTGCCGGTCGCGGCGCATGATGCGCGCCGCCGGCCTGGCGCGGCCCGGATCAACTGGCTGCACAACGCCGAGGTTATCCGGTGCCTGCCCCCGCGGCAGCCGCCCCGGCCCGCGGCGTCCCGCGGCGGGCGGGGAAGACACGATCGAGAAGAGTGCCCGGGGTGATGGCGTTACCGCCCGGACCCGGATACGGTCGGTCCCACCGAGACCAACACGGTGACGCCGCCCGGGCGCCTGCGGGCGGGCAGTGGGCCGCGCGGGCGCCATCCCGGGCGGCATCGCTGGCACGCCACCCGGCGCGGCACAGTACGAAGCGGCACAGTACGAAGCGGTACAGGACGTAGCGGCACAGCACGAAGCGGACAGCACAGCGCGGGCGGCGCCGCGGGGACAGCACGGTGCGGACAGCATCCGGTGCGCACGGCAGAAGGTGACGAACGAGGTGGACAGGTGAGTATCCGTCGTTGCTCCCGAACCGCCTGCAAGCAGCCGGCCGTCTGCACTCTCACCTACGTGTACCGAGACTCCACCGCCGTCCTCGGGCCCCTCGCCTCCTACGTCGAGCCGCACTGTTACGACCTGTGCGCGGCCCACGCGCAGCGGCTGACCGCGCCGCTGGGATGGGAGGTCGTGCGGCTGCCCGTGGAACCGGCGCAGCCGGACAGCGACGACCTGGAGGCACTGGCGAACGCGGTCAGGGAGGCAGCCCGCCCGCAGCCCACGGCCGAACCCGTCGGGCAGGGCGTCGAAGTCGGCCGCCGGGGACACCTGCGGGTGCTCCGGTCGTCGCCACCGAACCCGCCCGGCCGCTGAGCCCCGGCCGCGCCCGGCGGGCTGAGCCCGGCCGCGCCCGGCGGGCCGGGTGCCCGCAGCGACCGGCCGGCGCAGCGAGGGGGCGCACCCAGCCGGATGCGCCGCGGCCGCGCGGCGGAGCACAGGTTCTCAAGCCAGGCTCCGCGGACCCCAGCCAGGTGCGCCCTGGCCCGGCCGTTGTCCCGGTAGGCTCGGTGACCGGCAAGGCAGGGCGTCGCAGCGTATAGGAGCGAACCAGAAGGTGGAGCCTCAGTGAGCGAGCTCGCCAAGATATTCAAGGCGTACGACATCCGCGGGATCGTGCCCGATCAGCTCGACGAAAAGGTGGCCGAAGCGGTCGGCGCGGCGTTCGTGCGGCTCACCGGCGCGACCGCGATCGTGACCGTGCACGACATGCGCACCTCGTCCGCTGCGCTGGCGGAGGCGTTCGACCGCGGGGCCGCCGCGCAGGGCGCCGATGTCGTGGCCGCGGGCCTCGGTTCCACCGACATGCTCTACTACGCGAGCGGCAGCCTGGGCATCCCCGGCGCGATGATCACGGCGAGCCACAATCCGCCCAAATACAACGGCATCAAGCTGTGCCGCAGCGGTGCCCGGCCGGTGGGCCGCGACAGCGGGCTGACCGAGCTACGCGACGCCGTCACCGGTGGCCAGGCCCACCCCGCGGTGGCGCCAGGGGCGGTGACCGGCCGTGACCTGCTGTCCGGCTACGCCGACAAGCTGAAGTCCCTGGTGGACCTGTCCGGTATCCGGCCGCTGAAGGTTGCCGTGGACGCGGGCAACGGGATGGCGGGGCATACGGTGCCCAAGGTGTTCGCGGGCCTGCCGCTGCAGGTTGTCCCCCTGTACTTCGAGCTCGACGGCACGTTCCCGAACCACGAGGCCAACCCGATCGACCCGGTCAACCTCCGCGATCTGCAACGCGCGGTCACCGGTCACGGCGCCGACCTCGGCCTGGCATTCGACGGTGACGCGGACCGCTGTTTCGCCGTCGACGAGCGGGGCGAGATCGTGTCGCCGTCCGTGCTGACCGCGCTCATCGCGACGCGCGAACTCGCCCGCGAGCCGGGCGCGGCGGTGATCCACAATCTGATCACCTCGCGCGCTGTCCCGGAGATCATCGCCGAACACGGTGGCAGGCCGGTGCGCACCAGGGTCGGGCACTCCTTCATCAAGGCGGACATGGCCCGCACCGCCGCGATCTTCGGCGGCGAGCATTCCGGCCACTTCTACTTCCGCGACTTCTGGTACGCCGATTCGGGGATGCTGGCCGCGCTGCACGTCCTGGCCGCGCTCGGGCATCAGCCCGGGGATCCCAGGCCGCTGTCACAGCTTCTGGCACGTTATACCCGGTACCGGGCCTCGGGGGAGATCAACTCCGAGGTCGCCGACACCGAAGGCGTGACCCGCCGGGTGCGGGACGCATTCGCCGGCCGCCCCGGCGCCGTGCTTGACGAGATCGACGGCCTGACGGTCACCTTGCCCGGCTGGTGGTTCAATCTCCGGCCGTCGAACACCGAGCCGGTGCTCAGGCTGAACGTCGAGGCAGCGGACGACGCGACCATGATCGCGGTCCGCGACGAGGTTCTCGGGATCGTCCGGCGCCCAGGGAACGTTGATGAGCGCATCCGCCGCAACGAGTGAGGAGAGATCGTGAAGATCGACGACTGGCTTCTTGAGATCCTCGCGTGCCCGAAGTGCAAGTCGCCGTTGCGCGCCGATGGGCCGGCGAGCGAGCTGGTCTGCACGGGATCCGGCTGCGGGCTGGCCTATCCGGTACGTGACGATATCCCCGTCCTGCTCGTCGACGAGGCGCGCCAGCCTGCCACCGGCTCGGGCTCCGGATCCGGCTCGGGCTCCGGCGGCGGCGGCACCGGCGGCACCGGCGGTACCGGCGTGCACGGATCCAAGGGGACGGCGTGACCGCAGTCCTCGACGAGCACCTGCTCGACGAGCCGCACCTGCTCGAGGCGGCGGATCCGGGCGGCATGCTGCGGCAGGTGGCGTCGGCCGCCGCGCAGGTCCGCAGCTCGCAGCGGGCGGCCGCCGAGACCGATCTCACCGCCATCACCGGGCCCGGGCGGCCCAGGACGATCGCCGTGACAGGCATGGGCGGCTCGGGCATCGCGGGTGACATGCTGTCCGCGGTGTGCGGAGGCGGGTGCCCCGTGCAGGTGACCACCGTGCACGACTACGGCCTGCCCGGCTGGGTGGGTGCAGCCGACCTGGTGATCGCGGTGTCCTGCTCCGGCTCGACCGAGGAGACGCTGAGCGTGGCGCATGAGGCGGTGCGGCGCGGGTGCAGGCTCGCCGCCGTCGGCGCGGCGCGGTCCCCCCTTGCCGACCTCGCCGCACAGGCGCGGGCGCCCTTCATCCCCGTCGTCTCGGCGGGGATGCCGCGGTCGACGCTGTGGGGGCTGTCCATCCCGCTGATCGCCATCGCGCAGCAGTTCGGGCTCGCCGAGATCGGCCCGGACACCTACGAGCGGACGGCCTCGCTGCTCGAGGACATCTCGCATCTGTGCCGCCCGGCAAGTGTGTCCTTCGTCAACCCGGCCAAGGTTCTCGCGGCCGAGCTGGCCGGCTTCCTGCCGATGATCTGGGGCACCTCGCCGCTCGCCGGCGTGGCCGCGAACCGGTTCGCCTGCCAGCTCAATGAGAACGCGAAGCTCCCGGCGCTGCCGGGAGTGCTGCCCGAGGCCAACCACAACCAGGTCGTCTGCTTCGACGGCGCGCTCGCGTCGCCGCATGCCCCGCTCCCGCTCCGGCTCGTCCTGATCGCCGACACCCGCATGCACCCACAGGTGGCCAAGCGGATGCGGGCATCGGCGCGGCTGGCTTCCGAACGGGGCATGGAAGTCACCGAGCTGTCCGCCGAGGGCGATCATCCGTTGCTCCGCCTGGCCAGTGTCATCCAGCTTATCGACTACGCGACGGTGTACCTTGCGCTTGGCAGCAGCGTCGATCCCAGCCCGATCAACGCCATCGGCGAGCTGAAGGCCCGGATCGCCTGAGACCACCGCGCCGCCCGGCTCGGCGGCAGACGGGCGGGCGCAGGCTGGGCCACGCAGGGAAGGATGTGCCATCGCCGAGACCAAGCCGAGGGCGATCTTCGCGGCCCTCGGTGCGAACCTGGGCATCGCGCTGACGAAATTCGTGGCGTTCCTGGTGACCGGGTCGTCCTCGCTGCTCGCGGAGTCCGTGCACTCGCTGGCCGACACGGCAAACCAGGCGCTGCTGCTGGTCGGCCGCAGGCGGGCCAGGCGGGCCGGGACGCTGGAGCACCCGTTCGGGTTCGGCGCGGAGCGGTACTTCTACGGCTTCCTCGTGGCGGTCGTGCTCTTCACGGCAGGCGGCGCCTTCTCCCTGTACGAGGGCTGGCACAAGGTCTCCCACCCGCATCCGGTCCATGACCCCCTGGTCGCGTTCGTCGTGCTCGGCATCGCGGTCGTCCTCGAAAGTCTTTCGCTGCGCACCGCGATACGGGAGTCGAACCGGGTCCGGGGCGGGCGGGGTCTGGTGTCCTTCATCCGCCGCACGAAGGCACCGGAACTGCCCGTCGTGCTGCTCGAGGACCTGGCCGCGCTGATCGGCCTCGTGTTCGCGGTGGCCGGAGTGACGGCCGCGGTGATCACTGGGGACGGCGTATGGGACGGCGTCGGCTCGCTCGCGATCGGGCTGCTCCTCGGCTGCTTCGCCATCGTGCTCGCGGTGGAGATGAAGAGCCTGCTGATCGGGGAGTCCGCGAGCGTGGATACGCAGCGCAAGATCGTCGCGGCGCTTGAGGGCGGTCCCGAGGTCGAGTGCGTCATCCACCTGCGCACCCTGCATCTGGGGCCTGACTCGCTCCTGGTCGGCGCCAAGATCGCGGTGCGCAAGAACGAGACCGCGGCCGAGATCGCGCGCGGCATCGATGCCGCGGAAAGCCGGGTTCGCCAGGCAGTCCCGATCGCGGAACTGATCTACCTTGAACCCGATCTGTACAAGCCGGGGAAGGCTGATGCCACCGACCCGGCGATGCGGAGCGTCCACCCCGCCGCCGAGCCGGACAACTAAGATCCTTTAACGGCTGCCGCGGATGCGGCAGGCATTATTGGTGCGGGGGGGTTCCCGGGGGGATCGGCTCGTCCGTGCGAACCAGAGCAACACGGCCTTAACGGCGGTGCGGAGCGCCGCGCCCCGGAAGCCGCCTCCCCCCGCACGGCTCAACCCCGCCCGGAGCGGTGTGGCGGGACCGCACCGGCCTGGCGCCCCCGCATCCCCGGGCCGGCGTGCAGCAGCCGGAGCGCGCGTTCCTGCTCGAAGACGAGCGCCCGCGCCCGCCCGAGCCGGCCCGTCCGCTCGCCCAGTTCCGCCACCGCGGCGCGGACCGCGGGCTCGGCGAGTACCCGGAGCCCGAAGGACAGGGCGGCAGGGCTGATGTCGAACCTTCGCTCGATCGCGAGCGCGGACGCCACCGCGTCCATGTCGCGCTCGGTGAACTGCCGGTGGCCACCGTGCCCGGGCTGGACAGGCGGCAGCAGGCCGAGCGACTCCCGGTAACGGAGCATCCGGGGTGACGTGCCGAGCCTGCGGGCAGCCTCCGTGATCCGCATGGTACCGATTCTTACATTGTTTTGTCAGGAACAGCAAGGAGGGGCATGCGCCGGGGCGTCCACGGCCCTACGCTTGGCATGAGCAACGCCGCGAACACCCAATGTGATCACGGCGGACCACAAGGAAGGCCGCCGCCGCCCAGCGAAGCTGGGGCACCGTCCACCGGGCGCCCACGGCGGGACACGGCCCACGGCGGACACCACGCCGTGCCACCAGATACGAACCTCGCGGAGGACCCATGCCAGCCGAACCTTTCAGGGTTGCCGACCTCTCGCTCGCCGAGTTCGGGCGCAAGGAGATCCGTCTCGCCGAGCACGAGATGCCCGGCCTGATGGCGCTGCGCGCGGAGTACGCGGCGGCTCAGCCGCTGGCGGGCGCGCGCATCACGGGTTCACTGCACATGACCGTGCAGACGGCCGTGCTCATCGAGACGCTGACCGCGCTCGGTGCGCAGGTGCGCTGGGCGAGCTGCAACATCTTCTCCACCCAGGATCACGCCGCTGCCGCGGTCGCGGTCGGGCCCACGGGCACGCCGGAGGCGCCGGCCGGAATCCCGGTCTTCGCCTGGAAGGGCGAAACCCTCGCGGAGTACTGGTGGTGCACGGAGCAGGCGCTCACCTGGCCAGCCGGCCCGGATGGGCAGGCCGGCCCCAACATGATCCTCGACGACGGTGGCGACGCCACCTTGCTCGTGCACAAGGGTGCGGAGTACGAGAAGGCCGGGGGAGTCCCGGCCCCGGACGACGAGGACCCGGACGAGTGGAAGGTGATCTGCGAGGTGCTCACCCGCTCGCTCGCCGAGCAGCCAGGCAGATGGAGCTCCATGGCGGCGGGCATCCGGGGGGTCACCGAGGAGACCACCACGGGCGTGCACCGGCTGTATGAGATGGCGCGAGCGGGCACCCTGGCATTCCCCGCGATCAACGTGAACGACTCGGTGACGAAGTCGAAGTTCGACAACAAGTACGGCTGCAGGCACTCCCTGGTGGACGGCATCAACCGGGCCACCGACGTGCTCATCGGCGGCAAGGTCGTCATGGTGTGCGGTTACGGCGACGTCGGCAAAGGCTGCGCGCAGTCGCTCAGCGGCCAGGGCGCCCGGGTCTTGATCACCGAGATCGACCCGATCTGCGCACTGCAGGCGGCCATGGACGGCTACCAGGTGACGACGCTCGACGAGGCCGTGGGCACCGCGGACATCTTCGTCACCGCGACGGGCAACCGTGACATCATCACCGCCGCGCACATGGCGGCCATGAAGCATCAGGCGATCGTCGGAAACATCGGCCACTTCGACAACGAGATCGACATGGCCGGGCTGGCCAGGACCCCGGGGATCCGGAAGATCAACATAAAGCCCCAGGTCGACGAGTGGGTCTTCCCCGACGGCCACTCCATCCTCGTGCTGTCCGAGGGACGGCTGCTCAACCTGGGCAACGCGACCGGCCACCCGAGCTTCGTGATGTCCAACAGTTTCGCCAACCAGGTGATCGCCCAGATCGAACTGTTCGCGCGCACCCAGGACTACCCGCTCGGCGTGCACACGCTCCCCAAGCATCTGGACGAGAAGGTCGCCCGGCTGCACCTGGACGCGCTCGGCGTCAAGCTCACCCAGCTAACCAAGGACCAGGCCGACTACATCGGGGTTCCGGTGGACGGACCGTACAAGCCCGACCACTACCGCTACTGAGAGCCGGGCGGCCCAGAGCTTGTGGACCCGAACCTCGGCGTCGGCGACGGCAGCGTGGCCGTCGCCTCCGCGATCGCCGACCCCGGGCTCGCCGAGCCCGGGGTGCGGCGCATCGAATGGGCCGACCACGCCATGCCGGTCCTTCGCCGCATTCGCGAGCGGTTCGCCGCGGAGCGGCCGCTCGCAGGCCTGACGATCTCGGCCTGCCTGCATGTCACCGCGGAGACGGCCGCGCTCGTGCGGGCTCTGCTCGCGGCGGGCGCGCGGGTCTTCCTTGCCGCGTCCAACCCGCTGTCCACGCAGGATGAGGTGGCGGCCGCACTGGCGGGCCGTTACGGCGCCGCTGTGTTCGCCCGCGCAGGCGTTGACCGCGCCACCTACTACCAGAGCATTCGCCGGGTCATCCGGGCGCGCCCGGACCTGGTGCTCGACGACGGCTGCGATCTCGTCAACACGCTGCACAGTGAGTACGCAGACCTGGTCGGCGGGGTCCGGGGCGGCTGCGAGTCCACCACGACGGGCGTGATCAGGCTGCGCGGTATGGCCGCCGCGGGCGAACTGGGTCTTCCGATGGTGGCGGCCAACGACACGCCGGTAAAGCGCATGTCCGACAACAGGTACGGGACCGGCCAGTCTGTTCTCGACGGCATCTTGCGTGCCACCAACACGCTGCTGGCCGGCCGGACCGTCGTGGTAGCTGGCTATGGCTTTTGCGGCAAGGGCCTGGCCGAGCGGGCCCGCGGCCTGGGCGCGCAGGTGATCGTCACCGAAGTCGACCCGGTGGCCGCCCTGGACGCCGTCATGCAGGGCTTCCGCGTCCTGCCGATGAGCAGCGCCGCTCCGCTGGGGGACGTGTTCATCACCGCGACCGGAAACCGGGATGTGATCGGGGGTGATCACATCAGGCTGATGCGTGACGGTGCCATTCTCGCGAACGCGGGCCATTTCGACGTGGAGGTGGACATCGGCGCCCTGGCGGAGCAGGCGGCCCGCGTGAACCGCGGGGTGCGCCCGGACACCGACGAGTATGTCCTTCCCGGCGGGCGCCGCCTCCTGCTGCTCGCCGAGGGCCGGCTCGTCAACCTGGTCGCGGCCGAGGGTCACCCGCCGGCCGTCATGGACCTTTCGTTCGCCACCCAGGCCCTGGCCGTGGCCTGGCTCGCCGGGTGCGACCCCGCCCTGCCGCCCGGTGTGCACGACGTGCCCGCAGAAATCGACACCGAGGTCGCCAAGCTCGCACTCGCCTCGCTGGAGGTCGGCATCGACGCGCTGACCCCGGCGCAGCGGGAGTACCTCGACTCCTGGCGCCACGGTTCGTAAGGGCGCCCTCGTCCGTGGGCGCGCGCAGTTACGCCGCGGGGACTTCGCCCGGTGCCGGGGCGCGCGTCACCTGGCGGCCTGCCCGCCGCAAAATGGCGGCGAGCGCGGCGGCATCGTGCGGCGCCGCGCCACCTTGATCGTTGTTGAAGTACACGTACACATCCGCGTCAGCCGGCCAGGTCTGCATGATCCGCTCCGCCCACGACGTCAGGGCGCGCTGGCCGTAACGCGGCCACGGGTGTGCGGCGCCCTCGTGAAATCGCAGGTAACCCCAGGCCGCGGTGTTCCACAGCGGGGTCAGCGGACGCCCTCGCCTGTCGGTCCAGGCCAGCGCGGCGTGGTGGCGCGTCAGCACCTGCCGCACCTGATCGCTCCACCAGGACTCGTGCCTGGGCTCGACGGCGACCGTGACGGGTGTCCGCAGGCCCGGTACCGGCTCCCCGCCGGAGGTGCCCAAGCTTGCGGTGCCCGAGCTTGCGGGGCCCGAGCTTGCGGGGCCCGAGCTTGCGGTGCCGGAGCCGTGCCGCCCGAACTCGGCCAGGCACGCGTCAAGCCGCTGCGGCTCCGCGGTGAGGTTCGGGGGAAGCTGGAGCAGTATGGGCCCAAGCCTGTCGCCGAGACCGGCGGCGGCGCCGAGCAGCCGGGCAACGGGTTCCGCCGGATCGCGCAGCCGCCTGATATGGGTCAGGTAACGGCTCGCCTTGACCGCCATGACGAAGTCGCCGGGCGTCCTGTCCCGCCATTGGGTGAAAGTCTCGCGCGCTGGCAGCCGGTAGAACGCGTTGTTGTTCTCCACCGTGGCGAACTGGCCGGCGTAGTGCTCGAGCCAGCGCCGCTGCGGCACGCCCGCTGGGTACAGCACTCCCCGCCAGTCCCGGTATTGCCAGCCGGAGGTCCCGACGTAGATAGGCATCGCATCAGTTGTACCCGCCTGCCGCGCCACCCGCCCCGGCCCCGGTTTCCTTGATTCTGGAAAGTTGTCAGCGATTATCGCTGACGGCTCTCCTGGATCAAGGAAATCTCATCATACGAGAAGATCAATCTTGTAGAATGAGACACATATCAGGATTATCTGAGATTTTCGAGATATTGATAGACGCTATCTATCAATTGCAGCCTCACCCGGCTCCCGGCTTCGCCGCGATACGTCCCGCTCATGCCGGCATCGGATGGGTCACGGCAAGACCCGTGGCCCGCCGCGCGGGGAACCGCGGTTTTCCCGGAGAGTGGTTTGACGCAGACTCTTTGTGTGCAGATGATTCCCACGCTCCGCTGGATCGATCCGCCGGAGGGCCCCGCGGTCGCGCTGCTCGACCAGACGCGGCTACCCGCGCAGATGGGCGTGGTGGTGTGCGGCGACGTTCCCGCGCTGGTGGCCGCGATCCGCGCGCTCGTCGTCCGCGGCGCGCCGATGCTCGGCGTGGCAGGCGCCTACGGCGTCGCACTGGCCGCCCGCCGCGGCGACGACGTGGGGGCGGCCGCCGAAGCGCTCGCAGCCGCCAGGCCGACCGCCGTCAACCTCGCGTGGGGCGTCCGGCGGGCGCTTGGCGCCTACGAGCGCGCCCGCGCGGCGGGTGCGGCGGATCCGGATCCTGAACGGCTTGCGCGGGATGCCGCTCTCCTGGAGGCGCGCGGCATCGAGGCGGCGGACGCGGCGGCGAGTGCGGCGATGGCCGCGGCCGGGCTCACCCTTGTGCCCGAACACGCCGGCGTGCTCACCCATTGCAACACCGGCGCTCTCGTCTCCGCGGGGGAAGGGACCGCGTTCGCGGTGGTGCGCGCGGCGCACCGGGCGCGGCGGCTGCGCATGCTGTGGGTGGACGAGACCAGGCCGCTGCTGCAGGGCGCCCGGCTGACGGCGTGGGAGGCCGCGCAGGCTGGGATGCCGTACGCCGTGCTCCCTGACGCGGCGGCGGGTTCGCTGTTCGCGCGGGGCGAGGTGGACATCGTGCTGGTGGGCGCCGACCGGGTCGCCGCCGACGGCAGCGTCGCCAACAAGGTTGGCACCTACGGCCTGGCCGTTCTCGCCAAGCGGCACGGCGTGCCGTTCGTCGTGGTGGCGCCGTCGTCCACGATTGATCTTGACACGGCGAGCGGCGAGGAGATCAACGTGGAGCGGCGCGCCGCGGGGGAGGTCACATCCTTCTCGGGCCACCAGGTGGCGCCAGCAGGTGCCCCGGCCTACAATCCCGCCTTCGACGTCACGCCGCCGGACCTGGTGACCGCCATAGTGTCCGAGTGCGGTGTTGCTGGCGCACCCATAGGTCCGGATACGCTTCGTATGCTGCTCCCGGGTGATCGATCGGCCACCGGGGACGTGGTGATCGCCGGTCGCGGCGGTCACCGATCGCCAGACGTGAAACGATGAGGTCATGAAAGGACGTGTGCTGGTCGTCGACGACGACGCCGCGCTCGCCGAGATGCTCGGCATAGTACTGCGCGGTGAGGGCTTTGAGCCGACGTTCGTCCCAGACGGTGACAAGGCGATGGACGCGTTCCACGACACGCGCCCGGATGTCGTGCTGCTGGATTTGATGTTGCCCGGCGCGGACGGGATAGACGTCTGCCGCCAGATCCGTGCCGAGTCCGGTGTGCCAATCGTGATGCTCACGGCCAAGAGCGACACCGTGGACGTCGTGCTGGGCCTGGAATCGGGCGCCGACGACTACATTGTCAAGCCGTTCAAGCCAAAGGAGCTGATTGCCCGGGTGCGCGCGCGGCTGCGCCGCACGGACGAGCCCGCCCCCGAGGTGCTTGACATCGGGGACATCTCGATCGATGTTGCCGGGCATTCGGTCAGGCGGGACGGCGAGCCGATCAACCTCACGCCGCTCGAGTTCGATCTGCTGGTCGCGCTGGCGCGCAAACCCCGGCAGGTGTTCACCCGTGAGGTGCTGCTCGAGCAGGTGTGGGGATACCGGCACGCCGCGGACACCCGGCTGGTCAATGTGCACGTACAGCGGCTCCGAGCCAAGATCGAGAAAGACCCCGAGCACCCGGACATCGTGGTGACCGTGCGGGGCGTGGGCTACAAGGCCGGGCCAGGCTGATGGCGGTGGTGGGGAAGGACTGCGGCAAGGGCGCGATGACGGCAGATATGGCGGACCAGGCAGCGCGAACACGGTGACGAAGGGCCATGAGGGGGGCAGCTAGAGGGCGGCGGACGGTAGCACGCGCGGCTCGTTATTCGCGGCGCGCGGTCAACCTTGCCCGCCGCGCCCGCAGGAAGGGCAGGCGGCTGGCCGTCCGGTTTCTCATCCGCTGGCGCCGGTCACTGCAGCTTCGCGTGGTGGCGACCACGCTGCTTCTTTCCGCCGGCGTCGTCGCGGTCCTCGGTTTCTTCCTCATGCAGCAGATCAGCGCCGGCCTGCTGCGAAACAAGGAGCTCTCCGCGCAGGCCGAGCTTTCCGGCGGCCTGTCGACGGCGCGCAACCAGCGCGGATTCGACACCCCGCCGTCGCCGTCGGATCCCGAGGCGTTCGGTGACCAGCTCATCAACGTGCTGCAGGGCCGAAGCAGCGTAGGCAACCCGTATGTGGTGGTGGTACGGACCGCACCGCCCGGGCTCTTGCTCTCCGAGCCCGCCAACGTGCTCACCTGGTGCGGCGCCACCCATCAGGAGAGCTGCCGCGTGCCCGCGGAGTTGGTCAGCGAAGTCTCGAACGAGCAGGTCGAGCAGCGGGACAACCTGCTGAAGTCCGTCCCGACGACGCTGCAACGCCCGCGTGGAGCCATCCCGGCGCTGGCCGTGGGCGCGCCGCTCGGCGACTACCAGCTCTACTACCTTTTCCCGCTCGACCAGGAGCAGCAGACCCTGCAGTTGCTGCAGCGGACGCTGGCCGGAGTGGGCCTGGCACTGGTATTGCTCCTCGCCGCGATCGCCTCGCTGGTGACGCGGTGGGTTGTCATCCCGCTGCGGGAAGCGGCTCAGGCCGCGGAGCGGCTGACCGGAGGGCACCTGGAGGAGCGGATGCCCGTCCACGGCACCGACGACCTCGCCCGGCTCGGCACCTCGTTCAACCAGATGGCGACCAGCCTGCAGAGCAAGCTGGCCGAACTTGAGGAGCTGTCGAAGGTCCAGCGGCAGTTCGTATCCGACGTGTCACACGAGCTGCGCACGCCGTTGACCACGATCAGGATCGCGGCGGATGTTCTTTTCGAGGCGAAGGGCCAGCTCGGCGAGGCCGAGGCACGGTCGGCGGAGCTGTTGCAGAGCCAGTTGGAGCGGTTCGAGGCGCTGCTCACCGACCTGCTGGAGATCAGCAGGTACGACGCGAACGCAGCCACCCTCGAGACCGAGCAGATCGACATCCGCGATCTCGTCCTGCGTGCGGTGGCCGATTCACAGCAGATCGCCGAGCGGCGCGGCAGCGGGGTGGAGCTACGGCTGCCCGGTGAGCCCTGCGTCGCCGACGTTGACGGCCGCCGGGTCGAGCGTGTCCTCCGCAACCTGATCTTCAACGCCGTCGAGCACGGCGAGGGCAAGGACGTCCTCGTCAGCGCCGCCATCGACCGCTACGCGGTCGCCATCGCGGTCCGCGACCACGGAGTGGGCCTGCGGCCGGGAGACGAGACCATGGTGTTCGAGCGCTTCTGGCGCGCTGACCCGGCGCGGGCGCGCACCAGCGGCGGCACCGGCCTTGGGCTCTCGATCGCGCTGGAGGATGCCCGCCTGCACGGCGGCTGGCTGCAGGCGTGGGGCGAGGTGGGAAAGGGCTCGGTATTCCGGCTCACCCTGCCCCGCTGCGCCGGGCAGGAACTGAAGGGGTCGCCGCTCCCGCTGGTGCCCTCCGGGTCGGCCGCCCCGGTCTTCGGCAAACAGATCGCCGTGCTCGGCGAGGCGGACCTCAGCCGTGAGCTCGCGCACAGGGAAGTGAGCACCGGTGGGTGACAGCGCGCCTCCGCATCGCCTGAGAGCCCGTCCCGGCGCCGTGGCCGCGCGGCCGCGGTCCGCCGCCGTGCGCCGGCCGCGAGCCGCGCGGATGCCCGGCGACGGCAGTCGCGCCATTGCCGCCCTCAGGTGCCACCGGGTGCTCGCGGCGGTGGCCGCGGGGTCGCTGGTCAGCTTGCTGACTGGCTGCGCGGCGGTCCCCGACGGCGGCATTGTCACCTCCGCCACGATTGCCCAGCGGGACGGCCAGCAGGCCGTGGTCGTCCAGATGATCCCGTCCGGCCCGCAGGCAAACTGGGATCCCGGTGCGATAGTCACCGGCTTCCTGCTCGCGAGCTCGAACTTCACCAACAACCATGCGATCGCGCGTGAATACCTGACGCCTGCCGCGGCGAAAACCTGGCACCCCTCCTCGTCGGTGGTCGAGTTCTCGGACATGCCGGTCGTGACGGACGTGACGACCGACTCGGTTCAGTCGAACGCGGTGACCCTGCGGGTGACGGGCAACGAGCTCGGCACGATCAGCGAGGATGGCCAGTACCAGGCGGCCGAGCAGCGTGCGAGCCAGGGCACGGTCAACTTCACCGTTGTGCATGTGCGGGGCCAGTGGCGCATCGCCAACCCGCCGAACGTCCTGCTGCTGTCCAAGACCGAGGTCAGCAGGACGTTCCGCTCGCATGACCTGTTCTTCTTCGATCCTTCGCTGTCCGTGCTCGTGCCCGACCCGGTCTATGTGCCGGCCGGGGCGACGTCGCAGCAACTGGTCGCTCATCTCGTCGCGGCGCTTGCGCAGGGCCCACAGGGATGGCTGTCGACGGGTACGAGGACGGCGTTCCCGCCCGGCACCAGCCTGCTCGGCACATCGGTGAGCGGCAGCACAGCGACCGTCAACCTCGGCGGGCGGGTGGCCGCGACGAGCGCGGGGCAGCGTGAGCAGATGGCAGAACAGTTGCTGCAGACCCTTACGAGCGTCCCGTCCTACATGCCGCCCGACGCCGGGTCGGTCCAGTCGGTCGTGTTTGAGATCAACGGCACGCCGGTGCGGCTGTCGTGTACGACCGGCCAGCCCCCCGCGCTGCAGAACGGCCTGGGATGTGCGGGCCCGGTCCCCGCACCGGGATCGCGTGCCTACTTCGTGGACATCAGGGGGCGGGTGGCGACGCTTTTCGGGTCCCAGCCGGACACTCCGGCACCCGGGCCCGCGGGGACCGGGCAGTTGCACTTCCAGAAGATCGCGATCTCGCCGGACCAGATGAGCGTCGCCGGGGTGGCGGGCGGCGTGCTCTACACCGGTGGCCTGACGCAAAACAGCTCGCTGACGAGGCGGCTCGCCGTTGCCAAAATCACGGCGCTGTCGTGGGACAACTCGGGCGGCCTGTGGATTGCCGGGCAGGCCGGCCGCCGGACCCACGTCTGGTGGCTTGGTCGATCCGGGCCGCCGGTGCTGGTGGATGTGCACGCCGCGATCGGCCCCGTCACCGCGCTGCGGGTGGCGCCGGACGGCGTCCGCATGACGATCGTGGCCGGCTCTGCCGCGGGCGCGCGCCTGTGGCTCGCCGCGATCGAGCGCGGCGGCGGCCAGGTGGCGATCGGGCCACCGGTGCCCATCGGCACCGATGTGCCGGGCCGGCTCAGCGATCTGACCTGGTATGACACCAGTGACGTGATCGCCTTGACGCAGCTAGCTTCCGGTTCCGAGCTGTATGAGGTCCCGGTGGACGGCGGTCAGTCCAGGCTGATCGCCACCGAGTCGGGGACGGTCTCGATTACCGCGTCGAGCGCCGTCTCCGCGGGCAGCCAGTTGGTGGCTGCGCGTAACGACGGCACGCTGGTGCAGCTGCCCGACCCGAGCGGATCGATCTGGCGGCCGGTGCAAACCACCGCTACGCCGAACAGCCCGGATGCCTCCCACGGGACGTCCCCGGTTTACCCGGGCTGATCCGCGGGGAAAATTCTTGCACTCTGTGCGATCAATCCGATCAACCACGGCGATATCCCTCGCCGATAACACCTGACATTCCGTCTCCAGCGAGTTAGCGTTCCTCACATGGCACCCGCCCGGGTCCGTGGTTGCGTCGGGCAGGGCACCCCGTCCGCGGGGGGCTCTTTCCGGCAAGCCGATGCCAGCCGCAGGCGAAGCGGCCCACGTAAGGCGACTTCTCGTCGACCGATCACGGTGCGGCTTAGAAGTAAGTCCTGCCCCGCCGGTGGGTCAGACATCCTCCGGGCAGGGAGAAGGGCATCAGTGGCGACAGGAACGCCGCGAGACCCTCAGCAGGCGGATGTGGGGACGAAGACCAGGTCGGCCGGGCGCGGCCGTCAAGCTCGCGAAGATCGAGAAACTGGATCAGAAGCTGATCAGGATCGACGTTGAGGTATCCCAGGAACGTAACCCGCGCCAGGCGGGCCGCCGCGAGCGTGTCGAGCTGACGATCACGCATCGCGGACCGGCAATCCGGGCGGAGGCGGCGTCCGATGACCGTTACGCCGCACTTGACCTCGCGATAGCAAAGCTCGAGTCGAGACTGCGGCGGGCGAACGACAGGCGCGACGCCCGCAACTGCGATCACGCGTCTGTGCGGCTCATGGCCGCCGACGCGGCGGCCATCGCCTCGCTGGCGCAGCAGACCGGCAGCCCGAATGGGTCGGAGGCGAAGACTCCTGAGGAGGGGGCCGCGGCAGCGGGTAATGTCGAGGCAGCCGATCGGGTCGTGCCCATCGAGATGGAAGGTGACGGCCCGCTCGTCGTGCGGGAGAAGTCGCACGAGGCCGGCCCGATGACGATCGACCAGGCCCTGTTCGAGATGGAACTGGTCGGCCACGACTTCTTTTTGTTCCGCGACGCTGGCTGCGGCCACGCCAGCGTCGTCTACCGGCGGCGCGGCTATGACTACGGGGTCATCCGCCTTGTAGAGAGCTGAGCCGTCTGTGGCGCGCCCTTACCGACACGAAGCCGCCGGGGTGCGCCGCGCCAGTGGTATTCACGCAACGCCCTGTGCCGCTTGCGTGACGTGACCGGCTCGGCCAGAGTCGGGTCACAGGGACGGTGCTCGCGCGCGCCGGGTGTGAGTTGGCAACGGGTGGCGGGCGGCTGCTGGCCGCCTGCCATCGACCGGTACCGTGGACGGCTGCCATCATGGCCGTGGCGGGTGCAAGGGTTGGAGGAACGGTGAGCGCAGTTCCCGGCAACCGCGAGCGCAGGCGGTACGCCGAGCCGATTCGCGTGCTGATCGTCGATGACCACGCGCTGTTTCGCCGCGGCCTGGAGATGGTCCTCAAGGAAGAGGTCGACATCGAGGTGGTCGGCGAGGCGTGCGACGGTGCCGAGGCGGTCGCCAGGGCCGCGAAGTCCCTGCCCGACGTGGTGCTGATGGATATCCGGATGCCCCGAAGCGGCGGAATCGAAGCTTGCCGGTCCGTGAAGATGGCCGGGCCGAGCGCGAAGATCGTGATGCTGACGATCAGCGACGAGGAAGAGGATCTCTTCGACGCGATCAAGGCGGGCGCCAGCGGGTACCTGCTCAAGGACATACCGCTGGACGAGGTCGCGGAGTCGGTCCGTGCCGTCCACGGCGGACAGTCCCTCATCAACCCATCGATGGCCGCGAAGCTCATCACCGAGTTCGCGACGCTCGCCAGGCGCGAGGGCCAGGAGCGGGTCGAGCAGGTTCCCGCGCCCAAGCTCACCGACAGGGAGATGGAGGTGCTCAAGCTCGTCGCCAAGGGCGCGAGCAATCGCGACATCGCCAAGAAGCTGTTCATCTCCGAGAACACCGTCAAGAACCACGTCCGGAACATCCTGGAGAAGCTGCAGATCCACTCGCGCATGGAAGCCGTCATGGTTGCCGTGCGGGAAAAGCTGATCGAGCTCAGCTAATCGCACCGCTTGAACGGGCCCATCCCGCAGTTCGCCCAGTCCGCACTACCCACCCACCCTGTGGGGGCCACCGTCCCACTGACGATCTTGCCAGTTTGTCAAGGGGTTTGGGAGGGGTGAGCGCAATTCTGTGGACGAGCGTTGGCGCCTGTGGATGACGGCCAGGCAAGACGGTGCGAGTGCCCGTGGGCGGGGAACCAGGGGTGCGAGGGGTCAGCGTCTGCAGCGGGATGACCGCATTCGCTGTGGGTGGGGGACCAGGGATGCGGGGTCCGGGGCGGATTGTTCGGGTTCGCTGTGGGTGGGGACCGGGGGTGCGGGGAGGGGTGCGGGGGTGCGGGGCGGAGTGATCGCGCTCGGTGGTCAGGTGAGTTCCGCGCGCAGGCGTTCGGAATAGGCTGGGGGATCTACCTGGCCCACCTCGACATCGCTGCAGCCGACCCATTGGGCGGCTTCGCGCAGTGCTGTGGCCATGGCGGGGATGGCGCCGGCCTTGTCGAGGGCGACATAACGGGCGAGCAGGGTCTTCCCACGGCGCGCCGGATCCACGCGGCCGACGAGGCGGCCGCCGGTCAGCAGCGGCATCGCGAAATAGCCGTGCACGCGCTTGGCCTTCGGCAGGTAAGCCTCCAGGCTGTGGTCGAAGCCGAACATTCGCTGTGTCCGCTTGCGATCCCAGACGAGCGAATCGAAGGGCGAGAGCAGCGTGGTGCGGTGGCGTCCGCGCGGCGCCTCGGCCAGGGCAGCCGGGTCGGCCCAGGCGGCAAGCGGGCGGGGCCCCTCGACCTTGACCGGGACAAGCCCGGCCGCCTCGGCGCCGTAGTCGGCGAGGCTGGTGTGGCCCTCGGGCGTCTGCCCGAAGTTGCGTAGCCGGTGATAATCGATGAGATCGGCCCGTGTGACGACGCCCAGCGCCCGCGCCGCGACGGCTGCGAGATGGCGCACGCATTCCTCGTCCGACGGCTCGAAGCCGAACAGATCAGCGGGAATGACCCGTTCGGGCAGGTCGTAGACGCGCCGCCAGCCTGACCGGCGAGTGCACACGACCTCGCCGATGTCGAGCAGCCACTCAACAGCGATCTTGACCTCGGACCAGTCCCACCACGGTCCGCCGGCCTTGGCGCCGCCGAGCTGGGTCGCGGTCAGCGGACCGTCGGCTCGCAGCCGCGCCAGCACCTTCTTGCAGGCATGGCTGGGCACGTCATGCCACCGCTGGCCGCGGGCGGCGAACGAGCGCCTGCGGAAGGCGTAGTAGGGCCACTCCTCCATCGGCAGGATGCACGCCGCGTGCGACCAGTACTCGAAGGCGGCCGGCCGGGCCAGTAGGCGCGTTCGATACTGTCCCTGCCGACCGGGCCGAGCCGTGCGTACGCGACAAGCTCGTGCGAGCGGGCGAGCACGCTGATCGTGTCCAGCTGCACGGCGCCGATGCGGCGAATCATTTCCGCGACGCCGCCGCGGCGCCATGAAGCACCAAGGAATCCCTGCGCCCGCAAGGTGATCTTCCGCACGTCGTCGCTGGACAGGGCCAACTCAGCCGCAGGGGACGACGCCTGCGCCGCGGATACGGTCACGCTCGCAGATATTAGCCGGAGGGGATGACACTCCGGCCTGGCCACCGGCGCGGGATCGGTCAGTACCAGTCGTTGAAGATGCCGGTACCGAGCGCGAGGATGCCACCGAGCCCGGCCAGCCCGGCGCCGGTCCAGAAGAGCCACCATGCCGGGCCGAACACCAGCCCCGCTCCGCCGACGAGGAACCCGACGATCATGATGATGACCGAGACCCACGAGACGGGCCTGCCGTGATGTCCCCCAGGTGCGATGGCGGCCCCGGTAGCCGCGGCTAGTGCGGCCTCGTCTTCCGCAGTCGGCCTGGTGACCTGACCCTGCCCGGCCACCGCAACGCTGTCTGATGGCGCCTGGTCGGCCATGTGCGTGACTCCTCTCGTCCTGCGGTCCCATCATGGTGGCCGGTGCCTTTACGAAGCAAACTGCCGCCCCCATCGTAGGAAGCTCCGTTTTGCCGCGAGGGTCGCCTACGATGACTTCGAGTGCCGTGGCATCCCAGCGCGCCCGCGGTCGGTGTGGACGCCGGCGGCGGCGGGCGGTTGCCAGGACAGGCCAGATAATCCGCGAGGAGCGCGACGAGAAGTGCCAGCCATCATCGATAAGGTCCTGCGCGTGGGCGAGGGCAAGATCCTGCGCAGGCTCAGGCGGATCGCCGACCAGGTCAACTTGATCGAGGAAGACTTCGTCAAGAAGAGCGACGCGGAACTTCGCGCACTCACCGACGAGTACAAGGAGCGCCACGCCGACGGTGAGTCACTGGACGATCTGATGCCTGAAGCCTTCGCCACGGTGCGGGAGGCGGCGAGGCGGACGCTGGGGCAGCGTCATTTCGACGTGCAGCTGATGGGAGGCGCGGCGCTGCACTTCGGCAACATCGCCGAGATGCGGACCGGTGAGGGCAAGACCCTGGTGGCAACGCTGCCGGCCTACCTCAACGCGCTGTCGGGCCAGGGCGTGCACGTGGTTACCGTCAACGACTACCTGGCCAGGCGCGACGCCGAGTGGATGGGCCGGGTGCACAGGTTCCTCGGTCTCGAGGTCGGTGTCATCCTCGCCCAGATGACCCCTGAGGAGAAGCACAAGGCGTACGCCGCGGACATCACCTACGGGACCAACAACGAGTTCGGCTTCGACTACCTGCGCGACAACATGGCCTGGAGCCTCGGCGAGTGTGTGCAGCGTGGGCACAATTTCGCGATCGTGGACGAGGTCGACTCGATTCTCGTGGACGAGGCACGTACGCCGCTGATCATCAGTGGCCCGGCCGAGCAGAGCGCCCGCTGGTATGTGGAGTTCGCGAAGATAGCTCCCCGGCTGCGCCGCGGCGAGGACGGCGAGGGCGACTATGAGGTGGACGAGAAGAAGCGGACCGTCGGGATCCTCGAGTCCGGCGTGGAGAAGGTCGAGGACTGGCTCGGCATCGAAAACCTCTACGAGGCCGTGAACACGCCGCTTGTCGGCTACCTGAACAACGCGCTCAAGGCCAAGGAACTGTTCAAGCGCGACAAGGACTACGTCGTGATGAACGGCGAAATCCTGATCGTGGACGAGTTCACCGGCCGGATCCTGCACGGCCGCCGCTACAACGAGGGCATGCACCAGGCCATCGAGGCCAAGGAGTCCGTGCAGATCAAGGAAGAGAACCAGACGCTCGCGACGATCACGCTGCAGAACTACTTCCGCCTGTACGACAAGCTGGCCGGGATGACCGGGACGGCGATGACCGAGGCGAACGAGTTCCACCAGATCTACAAGCTCGGTGTGGTCCCGATCCCGACCAACAAGCCCATGATCCGTGGCGACGGCTCCGACGTCATCTACCGGACCGCCCAGGCCAAGTTCACCGCCTGCGTCAACGACATCGCCGAGCGGCACCAGCAGGGCCAGCCCATGCTCGTCGGCACGGTGAGCGTGGCGAAGTCCGAGATCCTGTCGCAGATGCTGAAGCGCGCCGGTGTTCCGCACGAGGTACTCAACGCCAAGCACCACGAGCGTGAGGCGGCGATCGTCGCGCAGGCGGGCCGCCTGGGCGCGGTCACTGTGGCAACCAACATGGCCGGCCGGGGCACCGACATCATGCTCGGCGGTAACCCCGAGTTCATGGCTGATCTCGAGCTCCATCAGCGTGGCCTGTCGCCGCTGGAGACGCCCGAGGACTACGAAATGGCCTGGCCGGAGGCGCTCGAGAAGGCGCGCCGCGCGGTCGCCGAGGAGCACGGGCAGGTCGTGGACGCGGGCGGGCTGTACGTGCTCGGCACGGAGCGGCACGAGTCCCGGCGGATCGACAACCAGCTTCGCGGCCGGTCCGGACGGCAGGGCGACCCGGGCGAGTCGCGGTTCTACCTCTCGCTGGAAGACGACCTGATGCGGATGTTCAACTCGGCGCGGGTCGAGTCGATCATGTCGACGCTCAAGATCGCCGAGGACGTCCCGATCGAGTCGAAGATCGTCACCAATGCGATCCGTTCGGCGCAGCACCAGGTGGAGCAGCAGAACTTCGAAATCCGCAAGGACGTGCTCAAGTACGACGAGGTGCTCAACCGGCAGCGCCAGGTCATTTACGGTGAGCGGCGTCAGGTGCTGAAGGGTGCTGACCTGCACGAGCAGGCCCGAAAGATGATCGACGAGGTCGTCGAGGGCTATGTCGCCGGCGCGACGAGCGAGGGATTCCCCGAGGAATGGGATCTCGACAAGCTCTGGCAGGCGTTCCGCCAGCTCTATCCGGTGCGGATCACCCAGGAGGAGATGATCGAGCAGGCCGGCGGCGACCGCGCCGGGCTGACCGGCGAGTTCCTCACCGAAGAGTTCAAGAGTGACGCTCATGCCGCCTACGACCGGCGCGAGGAGGAGGTCACGCCGGAAACGATGCGCGAACTGGAGCGCCAGGTGGTGCTCTCCGTGCTCGACCGCAAGTGGCAGGACCATCTCTACGAGATGGACTACCTCCAGGAAGGCATCAGCCTGCGCGCCTACTCGCAGCGCGACCCGCTGGTCGAGTTCCAGCGGGAAGGCTTCGAGATGTTCAACGCGATGCTCGACGCCATCCGCGAGGAGTCGATCGGCTACCTGTTCAACCTCAAGGTCGAGGTACAGGACAATCCCATTGTCGAGGAGACGCCGGTTGGCGTGACGGGGCAGACGGCCGCGCCGGACCTGACCGCTGGGAGGCCGCAGGCTAGAGCCCAGGGCGCTGGCGCTCCTCAGGGCGCTCGTGCTCAGGGTGCCGGGGTTCAGGGTGCGGGGGTGCAGGGCACTGGAGTTCGAGGTGCGGGGGTTCAGGGTGCGGGGGTTCAGGGCGCGGGGGCCGGGCGTGGCGGCGCGGGCGCCGCAGCCGGGCGGAGAGCGTCGGGCGCACCTGGGGCTCGAGCACGTGGTGCCGCCGCCAGCGGCGGCGCCCGCGGCCCCGGCGGCCCGGCCAGCGGCGCCCCCGCCACCGGCGGAGCCGCCCGTGCCGCATCCGCCGGCGCCGCTGCTGCGGCCCCGGGCGTGGCCCTTCCGCCCGGTCTTGCCAAGCCGAAGCGCCCCGCGCGGCTGGAGTACTCCGCGCCAACGATCGACGGCGGCGGAGCCGGAATCGAGCATCGCGCCGAATCGGCTGCCGGCGGCGACTACACCAGGGTGGGACGCAACGAGCCGTGCCCCTGTGGTTCCGGCCGGAAGTTCAAGCGCTGCCACGGCGACCCACGGACCCGGGAAGCTGCGACCTGACGAAGACCCGAGGATGCCCTGCAGCCGCTACGCGGCCTCGATGGCCGTGCACTGCCATGCGTTTGCATGCGACCTGTCCCCGCGCTCAAGCCGGACGGCAAGCGCGTGTACCCGTGGCCCGAAGCGGACGACAACTGCCATCTCGACCACCCCGCGCGACGGCGTGCTTGCGACGATGCGCCGAATCCGCGGCTCGTGCTCGGCCGCGAGCAGTGGGCCCAGCCGCCGGATATGACCTCTGGCGCGCTGCGTGGTCCAGGGGGTCAACTGGCGGGGTGGCCGTGACCCGGCCAGCGTCTCGGCAAGGACCTGCGCGAACTGGCTCGGCCAGGTCGGCCCCGCCCGACCGTCGGTACCCGCCCGCGAACTGCCGTCGGCGTGCGACCCGCCAACTGCCCGCGCACCCGCCCGCGGCAAACCGTCCGCCCGCGCCATCCCTTCTGCCCTGGTCTTGTCTCCTGCGCGGGTCTTGTCTCCTGCGCGGGTCTTGTCTCCTGCGCGGGTCTGGTCTTCTGTCCGCGCCATCCCTTCTGCGCGGGCCTGGGCTTCTGGACGGGTCTTATTTCCTGCGCGGGTCATGCCTTCCGCCGGTGCCTGGCTTTCTGCCCTGCCCACCGCTAGCGGACCGTCGGCGCTCCCGTTTTCCTGCGTGCGACCGTCCCCCTGCACTTCGTCGTCGTAAGGGGGTGCCTGGCCCGGCACGGCGCACAGTTGGGCGAGGGCCGGATTTGGGAGGGGGCAGGTGGGCCGCGAACCCGGTAACGGCCAGGGATCCGGAGGCGGACCAGGAATGCGGCGGCGGCGGCGAGCATCCCTGGCTGCGCGGGTCCCTTTTGCCGAGGGCGCCGCCGCCGTATTTCGGGACCGGGGCAGGACTTCTGTCCACTTTATTACATTCGCCCTGGTAAGGCTTTCCTGTGGCAATGACGGCGACGACATTTGGCCTCCTGGCAAACCGGAAAACGTCATGACTGGGGTGAATCCGCCACTTCGGCAACTCCGCCGTGTCTTCGTTGTAGCGCATGCCTATGACATTTTCGTGCGCCCCCTACGCCGCGGCGGCCCTGTCTTGGCCGACGCTGACCGGGACGGTGCATCGCCCGGCGAGGACTCTCAAGCGCGGCGCGAAGCTGGTAGCGATCGGCCCTCGCGGGGCAGACCATGGATCGGCCCTCGCGGGGAGACCATGGATCGGCCCGTCGCGGGGGAGAACCATGGAAGGACACGCCCTAGAGCCCTGCGAGCGAGGACGGCTGTCAGGAGGCCGAACTGTGGCACATACGCTGATCGCGGCGGGCCGGATCGTGCCGGCTACCGGCGCGCAGATCCTGTCGCCCGGGTTCGTGCGGCTGTCCGGCGGAGTCGTAACCGAGATAGGGTCAGGGCGGCCATCCCAGCACGCCGACTTCGACCTGGCAGACGGCGTGCTGGTGCCCGGATTCGTCGATCTGCAGGTGAACGGTCATTTCGGTGTCGACCTCGCGGCAGTTGACGAGGCTGGCTGGGCGACCGTCGTGCGGCGGCTGCCCGAGACGGGCACGACCGCCTTCCTTCCCACCTTCATCACCGGTCCGGTGCACAAACTGGCCGGTGCGCTGCGTGCGACGGCGGAACTGCTGCCGAGCCTGCCTCTCGGTGCCCGTGTGCTCGGCGTCCACCTGGAGGGGCCGTTCATCTCCCCTCGCCGGCGTGGCGCCCACGATCCCGAATGGATCATCGATCCGGAACCCGAGGCTCTCGCGGAACTCGTGGCGTCGGGTGGCGGCGCACTCAGGCTCGTCACGCTCGCACCCGAACGTCACGGGAGCCTGGCTGCGATCAAACTCCTGACCGATGCGGGCGTACGGGTGAGCGTGGGGCACAGTGACGCGACCGCGGCGCAGGTGGCGGCGGCAGCGGACGCCGGTGCCCGCATGGTCACGCACCTGTTCAACGCACAGGCCGGGATACACCATCGCGAGCCGGGCGTGGCCGGGCAGGCACTGGGCGACCCACGGTTCACGAGCGGTCTGATCGCGGATCTGCAGCACGTCGCGCCCATCGTCTGCAGGATCGCGTTCGCGGCGGCACCCGGCCGGATCGCCATCGTCACCGACTCCGCTGCCTGCGCGGGTATGCCGCCGGGGCGCTACCACCTCGGCGGCCAGCCTATCGAACTCCCGGCCGGCGACGGTGTGCCGCCGGTCCGCACCGACGGCACCCTCGCGGGCTCAGCGCTGCGAATGGACGTGGGTGTATCGAACATGGTCGCGAGCGGCGTCGGCCTGCAGGCGGCGGTGGCCGCCGCGGGCAGGGTTCCCGCCGACGTCATCGGGCGGCCGGATCTCGGCCGGATCAGCGAGGGCGCGGCGGCCGACCTGGTCTGGCTCGGCGACGACCTGCGGACCCGCGCCACCTGGATCGCGGGTGAGGTAGCGTACTCGGCGCATCCGAGCGTCACGCGGCCCGCCGCCACACGGCACAGCCACCATTCTTTCGAGCACGCCCCGCTGTTCGAGACCGGTCGCGCAGCGCCGGGTGCCGGGGAGCAGGGTTTGCCCGGGGCAGGTTTTCCGGTCAGGCAGGCGGCGCAGCGCAATTCCCCTGGACAGGGCCTGCCTCGGCGTCCTGGCCACGGGCACACATGACGGAGCGCGCCACTTGCGCGCGCATGCGGCGAGGAGCACGACCTTGGAAGACGCAGCCCGTGCAGATGTGACCACCCAGATGCGGGCGGAGATCTCACAGCAACCAGCGGCCCTACGCACAACATTCGACGCGTTGCTCCCGCGGGTCCGGGAGATCACGTCGATCGCGGAGGGCACTCGCCAGGTGCTCTTCATCGCCCGGGGGACCTCGGACAACGCGGCGGTGTACGGCAGTTACCTGATCCAGGCGCGTGCGGGCAGGCTTGCCACGCTCGCGTCACCGTCGATCGCCACCGTCTACCGCGCCCGCGTGGACCTCTCCGGTGTGCTCGCGGTGGCGCTGTCGCAATCCGGCCGGACCGGGGAGATAGTCGAAACATTGACCTGGGCGCGCGACTGCGGTGCGCGTACGGTAGCGGTGACCAACGGACGCGACAGTCCGCTCGCCGACGCCGCCGACGCTGTGCTCGTCACCGAAGCGGGCGCCGAGCGGGCCGTTCCCGCGACCAAGACGTTCACGACGCAACTGGCCGCCCTCGCCGTGCTCGGCGCCGCCCTCGGGGCCGACATCGACGTCGGCCAGCTTCGCGGGGCGCCTGACGAGATCGAGCGCCTGCTGAGTACGCCGCTGGATCTGGATCCGGTCGTAGCCGAGCTTGCGCCGGTCGCGGGCGTGGTGGTGTCCGGTCGCGGCTTCGCCTATGCCGCCGCGCTCGAGCTCGCGCTGAAGCTCAAGGAGGCGTGTTACCTGCACGCGATGGGCCTGTCGTATGCGGACCTGCTGCACGGCCCGATCGCCGTGGTCGACTCCGCGACGCCGGCCATCATCGTCGCGGCGGACACCGGGGCCACGCTCGAGCCCTCCGTCGCCCTCGCCCGTCGCGTCACGGGCGCGGGCGCGCGCGCCTACGGCATCGGTGGCGGCGTGCCGCTCAGCCAGGTCTGCAGCCGGGCGCTGCCCGCCCCCCACCTGCCGGAATGGCTGGCGCCTCTCGGGCTGATCGTGCCCGGGCAGTTGCTCGCGGAAGCGCTCGCACGGCGGCTTGGGATCGACCCGGACAGCCCGCGCGGCCTGAGCAAGGTGACTCAGACGATCTGAGCGGCCCGCACCGCGACCTCGGCCCCCCCGCCCGGCATCCCACCGCCCGGGATCTCACGAAATCCCGGCCATTCCCCGGCCCGGCGGACCATTAGGATCGGCAGGGTGGTCGCGAGTCAGTCAGCGCGCCGGGAGAGCCGGTCAGCACTTAGGGAGAGCCACTCCGGACGACAGGAGAGCCGGGCAGCACGCCGGGGCCCGGGACACCTGGCGCCGCGCGGGCTGATCACGGATTGGGGTGGCGTGCTGACGATCCCGGTAGCCGCGGCGGTGACCGCTTGGCTGGAGGCGGAGAGGATCGACAAGCCCGCCTACGCGTCGCTCATGACCGGCTGGGTGCGGGAGGCCTACGGCGGCGACGGGCTCGCGAACCCGATCCACGCGCTCGAACGCGGCGAAACCACGGCCGAGCAGTTCGAGGAGTTGCTCGCCGGGCGGCTCATGCGGGCCGATGGCGCAGCCGTGGCCCCTGGCGGCCTGCTCAGACGGATGTTCGCCGCGATGGCGCCGGTCCCGGCCATGTACGTGCTGCTGCGTTCGCTCCGGCAGGCGGGTGTCCGCACCGGGATGCTGTCCAACTCGTGGGGCAACGACTACCCGCGCGAGCTGTTCACAGATGTCTTCGACGCGGTTGTCATCTCCAGCGAGGTGGGCATGCGCAAGCCGGAGCGGCGAATCTTCGTCCACGCCCTCGCCAGGCTGGGCCTGACGCCGCGGGAGTGCGTCTTCGTCGACGACATCGAGGCCAACGTGACCGCCGCCCGGGCGCTCGGCATGATCGGGCTGCACCATCGCGACGCCGAAACCACCGCGGCAGCCGTTCGGGATCTGTTCGGGCTGGCGTGATGGCGAGCCCCGCATACCCGCGAGCCGCCAGCGAGGGGCGTTCTGCCAACATGCGCGCCATCAAGCGCGCGGGCACCAAGCCGGAGATAGCGCTGCGCAGCGCGTTGCACCGGCTGGGTTACCGATACCGCAAGGATCACCGTCTCGATCTTGCCGAAGGCCTGCGGGTCCGGCCCGACATCGTATTCACCGCCAGGAAGGTCGCGGTCTTCGTGGACGGGTGCTTCTGGCATGCCTGTCCCGAGCACGGCCGCCAGCCGGCGGTCAACGAGTGGTACTGGGGCGCCCAAGCTCCGCCGCACCGTGGAGCGTGACCGCGCCGCCGACCTGGCCCTTGCCGCGGCCGGCTGGCAGGTGGTGCGGCTGTGGGAACACCTGCCGCTCGACGACGCGACGGCCACGGTGATCGCCGCGCTCGGGCGGCGCTGACCGGCTACGGTGAGCAAACGCCGGTCGCGCACCGCGGTTGTCACGGCGACGCGCCGGATTCGCCCCCCGGCCGGGTGCCTGTCCTGGCACACTTTGGTCACCCGCGCACACCGGCCGGTACGGGTCGCCGGATCACCCGCATGTCCGAGGAGCCAATGCGCGTCTATGTGCCATCCACGCTCGCGGCGCTCGCCGCCGCGCTGGATCCCGTCACGCCGGGCACCACCGCGCTCGGCACGCCACCGATCTGCGCTTTCGCGGTCACACCCGCGTTGCGGGAGTGGTACGCGACCGGTGATCTCGAAGAACTGGAGTACGCGGCGATGACGGCCGCCGCGCGTGCGTCCCTGCGGCTGCTCGCGGCCAGCCCGGCAGCGCCGCGGCGGCGGGTGGTACTTGCCGCCGAGATCCCCGCTGAGGCCGTTCACCCCGCCGAGACCGGATACCGCAACCCCGGCCAAGCCGATCGCGCCGCGATCTGGCTCCGGTCGGCCGTCCCGCTGGACAAGGTCGTGTCCGCGCACGTCGACGACCTCGTCGCGGCGCCCGATGTGCACGCCGCGATCGACGCACTCGATGCCGCGGACAAGGGCGACGACGACGCGCAGTTCATCGTGGACGGCACCGAGGGTCACGACCTGCTCTGGTACGCGGCGTCGGAGTTTCCCTACCTGCTCTGACAAGGCCCCCGGGCCGGGCGCAGGCCCCCAGGCCGGGCCCCGGGGCCCCGGGCTCAGGTGCCCAGGCTGGTGCGCAGGGCGATGACCCGGTTGGCTGAGGCAACGAACGCGGCGCGGCCCAGTTTGCCGCTGCGCAGCGCGCTCACGAGCCCGTTCAGCCCGCCGATCCCCTCGCTCACGTTCTGTGCGGAGAACAGCAACAGGTCCATCCCCGCCCCGGCCGCCGCGATCCCGCGCGCGGGGATGGCGCCGTAGGCCCCCAGGGCGCCGGCCTCGAGAGCATCGGTCACCGTTACGCCACGGAAACTCAGCCGTTGCCGGAGCTCCCTCTGGACGATCGTGGCCGAGAGCCCGGCCGGGCGGCGTGCGTCGAGGGCCGGATAGACCGCCCACGACACCATCACGAGGCGAACACGCGCGGCGATCGCGGGCTGATAGGGCGCCTCGTCCACGCCGCGCAACGACCGCAGCGACACGCGCAGCGTCACCGGGCGCAGGTCAGTGTTCTGCGCGGTCGCCGCCGCGCCGAGCCCGGGGAAGTGCTTGGCCGTGGCCGCGACACCGGTCCGCTGCTGCGCGGTGATGAACGCCGAGCCCAGCCGCCCCACCCTGCCCGCGTTGCTGCTGTAGGAACGCTGGAACTGGTCGATGAAGTTGCCAGGCGTCCGGTACACGTCCAGCACCGGCGCCAGGTTCACGTTCATGCCGACGCCGTGCAGGTTCTGCCCGGCGCCCGTGCCCGCCTGGCTCGCCAGCGCCAGGCCGTTGGAGGACAGGCCGATCTGCTTCTCGGACAGCACCGGCGCGCCCGGCAGGCGGCGCACGAGGCCGCCCTCCTGGTCGGTCATCATCAGCAGCGGCGCCCGCACCGGGCTCCGGGCGTTCGCTTGCTGCAGTGCCTTGATGACGCCGCGGATCTGAGCCCGGCTCGAAATGTTCCCGCGGAAGAAGATGACCCCCGCGGCCTCGCCGAGGCGGATCTTCGCGAGCAGGCTGGCCGGAGGGGTGAGGCCGCTGTAGCTGTAGATCACCCGCTGGCCCGCGAGCTGGGCGAGCGACAGTCCGGCAGGCGCGACGGCGGCCGCCGGTCCCGCGGCGGGCGCAGCCGCACGGGCCGCGGCCGGTGCGGTCGGCGCGGCCCGCGCGGGTAGCGCCAACGGTGGCATGGTCAGCGCCCGGCCGGCGACGACGGGACCGGTCAGCGCAGGAGCGGCTGGCCCGGCCTCGGCGGCGGAAACCTGCGGCGCGGTGCCCGCGGGTGACACCACCACGAGGCCGGCGCAGGCGGCGCCGGCGAGCAGGTTGCGCACGGGCAGGTTCCTTCTCACCTCAGGCGCCCCTCTCGCTGCTTGCCGATCGTGCAGTGGGCACGGTGCCCCGAACGCGATCCGGCCGCGTCCCCCGGGGCAACGCGGGCCCACGTTACCCGATTACCAACACGCCGGCCCCCGGCCTTCAGCCGCGACCGCGTGACATTGCTGAACCCGCAGGGTTAGGCCGTGTCCCGCAGATCTAGCCCGCTGCGACCTCGCCGAGGGCGGCCTGGCCAGGAGCAGGAGCGGCCTGGCCGGGGCTCGAGGTGGCGAGCGGCGCGAGGGTCGAGCAGCGAGGTCGCCTCATCGAGCACCAGGGTGTGCGGATCCGCGATCACGAGCCGGGCCAGGGCGACCTGCTGTGCCTGTGCCGGTGACAGGGTGAGCTGACCCGAACCCACCATGGTGTCCAGGCCGTCAGGCAGCCCTTCCACCCAGTCGAGCGCGTCCACCGCCGCGAGCGCGCGGCGTATCCGGTCATCGGGCACGTGCTCGCCGCCACGCGCGCCGAGGGCGATGTTGTCACGCAAGGTGCCGAGGAACACGTGGTGCTCCTGCGTCACGAGCGCGACCTGCCCCCGTAGCTCGTCGAGGGGCAGTTCGACCAGCGGCACGCGGCCGACCGTCACCGTGCCCAGGCGCGGCGCGTGGATGCCGGCGAGCAGCCGGCCGAGCGTGGACTTTCCCGCACCGCTCGGGCCCACCATCGCCAGCCGTTCTCCCGGCCGCAGGTGCAGGTCGATCCCGTGCAGAACGTCCGTGCCCGCCGCATAGGCATAGCGCACCGAGTCGGCCGCCAGGTGCTCGCCGGCCGGGGTGCGGCCGCTCTGGATCCGGTCGGCCGGCACCTGCGCGACCCCGAGCAGCCGGGCCAGGGACGCGCCGCCGACCTGGAGTTCGTCGATCCAGCTCAGCAGCCGGTCAAGCGGGTCGATGAGCTGCTGCACGTACAGGGTCGCGGCGGTCATCTGGCCGATCGACGCCCAGCCGTGCAGCGCGAACAGCCCGCCGATGCCGAGCGTCGCCACCACCGGGAGCACATAGCCGAGCTCGACGAGCGGGAACCAGACCATGCGCAGGCTCAGCGTGTACCGCTCGGCCCGCCACGCCCGGCGCAGGTCGGACTGTGTGCGCGCGATCCTGCGGGCCTGAAGCTGCAGCGCCTCCACCGTGCGCGCGCCCGCCACAGTCTCGGCGAGCCCTTCCGTCAGCTCCGCGTACGCGGCGTTCTCCGCGAGGTAGCCGTCCCGTGCCCGGGCGAGGTACCAGCGCGTCGACAGCCACAGCAGGGGCACGGCGATCAGGCAGGGCAGTGCGAGCAGCGGCCCGTTGAGTATCAGCGCGCCGACGGCGAACCCGCCGGTCACGATCGCGATCAGGGTCTCGGGCACGGCCATCCGGACGGCCCGCGACATCGCGTCCACGTCTCGCGTCGTCCTGGTGAGCAGATCGCCGCTGCCGGCCCGTTCCACGGTGGAAAGCGGCAAGGTGAGCACCTGCCGGACGAAGTCCTCGCGCAACTGCGCCAGGACGCGCTCGCCGAGCCGCGTCGAGGCGTACACGGCGAAGCGCAGGATCACCGCCTGCACGAGGATCAGGCCGCCGATGGTGACCGCGACCAGGTCCACGTGCGAGCGGGTCAGGTGCCCGTCGTGCACCTGCTCGACCAGGCTGCCGATCAGCCGTGGCGAGACCAGGCCGGCGCTCGCGGCCAGGCCGTGCAACACCAGCGCGGTCGCAAGCTGCCACGGGTAGCCCAGCATGAGCCGCCGCGCGTACGCGCGGACCTGCCGCCGGTTCGCGATGGGCAGGACCGGCCTCGCTGCCTGGCCGGCGCACGGCTGCGCCGGCGCGACCACAGCCGGTTCGGCCTCGATGGTGGTCAATCAAGCCTCCTCTCTGGTGACGGTGGCGCGGTAGCCACCATGGCTGGCGAGCAACTGCGCGTGGCTGCCCGCCGCGACGACCTTGCCGTCTTCGACGAACGCCACGTGGCCCGCGCGGGCCAGGATGAGCGGGCTCGTGGCCACGATGACGGTCGTCCGGCCGGCCCGCGCCTCGCCGAGCCTGGCCGCGACCGCGGCCTCGGTGTGCGCGTCCACGGCGGAGGTCGGCTCGACGAGCACAAGAACCGGTGGGTCGGCGGTGAGCGCGCGGGCGAGCTTGAGCCGTTGCTGCTGGCCGCCGGAGAACTCACGGCCGGAGTCGGCGATCATGGCGTCCAGGCCGCCGGGCAGCGCGTCCACGATGTCGGTCGCGGACGCGGCGCGCAGGGCGCTGGCGAGGGCGCGGTCCCCGTTGCCGCGGATGTCGAGCTCGTCGCGAAGCCGCCCGGCGAACAGCCGGTCGGAGTTGTCGCACACCATGACGGTGCGGCGGACGGTCGCAATCGGCAGGTCGGCGAGCGCGACGCCGCGGTAGCGGACGTCCCCGGCGGAGAACCTGCCGAGCCGGTCCGCGATCGCGACCGCGTCAGGCGCGGCCGCCGCGGCGATCGCCGTGATCATGCCAGCCCGCACCACAAGGCCGGATTCCGCGTCGACGAGCTCCGGTGCCCCGGGCTCCGGGGCTTGCCCGCCCGCGGGAACCGCGGCCGAGCCGCCGGCGGTGATGTCGGGCGGCAGGTCGAGCAGCGCGGTGACCCGGCGGGCGGCCACGTGGCCCTTGGTGAACTTGTCCGCGGCCTCCGTCAGCGTGCCGATCGGGCCGGTGAGGAACACCGCATAGCCGTAGCACGCGACCAACTGGCCAGGATGGATCGACCCGCTGATGGCCATCAGAGCCCCGATCCACACCACGAGCGCGACAAGCAGCCCGGGCAGCAGGATCTCGGCGCCCGCCAGCAGCGAGTCGATCGCGCCCACCTTGATCCCGGCCCGCATGACGGCCTGCGACCCCGCGCTGTAGCGCGCGGCGAACAGTTCCTCGCCGCCGATGCCGCGCAGCACCCGCAGCCCGGAGACGATGTCGGAGGCGCGCGTGGCGAGCTGTGCCTGCCGCTCCCGCTGCGCCTGCTGGCGGTGGTGCAGCGGCCGGACGAGCAGGGCCATCGCCGCGGCCATCACGGGCACCGCCGCGATCGTGACCAGGCCGGCCGTCGCGTAGGTCGTGAGCATGATCACGGCGACCACGATGATCGCGACGACGGCGCCGCTGCCCCGGCCGCAGATGTCCATCACGCTGCCGATCTGCACCACGTCGGACACGCCGATGCTGACCACCTCGCCGGCTGCGAGCCGTTTCGGCAGTGCCGCGCCGAGCGCGGCGGCCTTGCGGACCGTCACCGCGACGGTCAGGAATGCGCCGCCGGCCCAGTTCAGCACCGAGTTGCGGTGCCGCGCGACCCCGGCGACCGCCTGGATCACGCCCAACCCAAACAGCACGCCGGTCCAGAGCCCGAGCGCCGCGGCGCTGCGCGTGGTCACCCCCGCGTCGATGGCATGCCCGATCGCGGCGGGCATCAGCGCCTGCGCGACCATCCAGACAATGCCGGTGCAGGCGGCGGCGAGCATCCCACGTGACTGGCTGCGCGCCACCCACCACAGGTAGCGTGCAGCCGACCTATGGTCGGGTTCCCCCGGTTCGGGGACGGGTAGCTCGCGCATTGTCATGCCTCATCTGCGTTGGCGCACGCCGCGTGAGCCGTTCAGGATCATGCTCGTCCGTTGTAACGGACGTGTCCGGCTGGGCAATGCGGACCGGGGGGCGAACCCCCCGGACCCCCCGGCGCATGCTGAACGGCGGTGCGTGGTGGCACCGGTCTTGTCGTGCGGGGATGTTCGGATGGTAGCCAGGCGGGCGTCGCGGGTGCCAATGGTTTTCCGCGCGGTGCGCCGCCCGTCAGCGGGCTCGCCCGCTGTTTGCCCGCCGTGTCACGTGGGACGATTCACCCGTCAGGCGTTGTTGTACACGCCCGGAGCCGTGCCCGCTTTCACCCGTGATCCGGGGCCAGCGGCCCGGCGCCACCAGGCCGAGGATGTTGGATCAACACCGGGAGCGATCTGTCATGGACGCTGTGACCAAGGTGCCCGCGCCGGCGAACGAGCCGGTCAGGCAATACGTGCCGGGAAGCCCCGAGCGGGTCGCCGTGGAGCAGAAGATCAAGGAACTCAGGGCCGGGCAAGCAGAACTCGCGATGCACATCGGCGGCGAGCGGCGGATGGGCGGCGGCGAGCCGGTCGACGTGGTCCAGCCGCACAACTTCCGGCACGTGCTCGGCCGGATGGGCGAGGCGACCGATGACGACGTCGCGGCGGCGGTCGCCGCGGCGCGCGAGGCGGCGCCGGGCTGGCAGGCGCTGTCTTTCGACGAACGCGCGGCCATCTTCCTCAAGGCGGCGGACCTGCTGGCCGGGCCATGGCGGGCCGGCATGAACGCGGCGACGATCCTTGGCCAGTCCAAATCGGTGTACCAGGCGGAGATCGACGCGTCCTGCGAGCTCATCGACTTCTGGCGGTTCAACGTGTCGTTCGCCCGGCAGTTGCTCGCCGAGCAGCCCATGTCCGGGCCGGGCACGTGGAACCGGATGGAGTACCGGCCGCTCGACGGGTTCGTGCTCGCGATCACGCCGTTCAACTTCACCTCGATCGCCGCCAACCTGCCGTCGGCGCCCGCGCTGCTCGGTAACACCGTGGTGTGGAAGCCGTCCCCGACCCAGCAGTTGTCCGCGCAGGTGGGCATGGCGCTGCTCGAGGCGGCCGGCCTGCCACCCGGCGTGATCAACATGGTCACCGGTAACGGGCAGGCCGTCTCGCGGGTCGCGCTCACCCATCCGGATCTCGCCGGCATCCACTTCACCGGCTCGACCGCGACCTTCCAGCACCTGTGGGCCACCGTCGGCGCCAACATCGCCGGCTACCGCAGCTACCCACGCATCGTCGGCGAGACCGGCGGCAAGGACTTCGTGTTCGCCCATCCGTCCGCCGATCCGGACGTGCTCACCACCGCGCTGATCAGGGGAGCCTTCGAGTATCAGGGCCAGAAGTGCTCGGCCGCCTCGCGCAGTTACATCCCGCGGTCGCTGTGGGACCGGATGGGCGGTGACCTCGTGTCCCTGGCCGAGTCGCTGACCATGGGTGACGTCGCATCCGACCTGTCGCTGTTCATGGGGGCGGTCATCGACGCGCGGGCCTTCGCCAAGCACCGCGCGGCGCTGGAGCGCGCCGCCGCCCGCCCGTCGGTACGGGTGCTGACGGGCGGCTGCGACGACTCCGCCGGGTACTTCGTCCGGCCAGCCGTGCTGGAATGCTCCGACCCGTTCGACGAGGTGTTCACCACGGAGTACTTCGGGCCGATCCTGTCGGTGCACGTGTACGAGGACGGCGACTACACGGCGATGCTCGGCCAGGCGGCGGACGTGGCGCCGTACGCGCTCACCGGCGCGATCATCGCGCAGGACCGTGCGGCGATCGGCGAGGCGGCAGGCGCGCTGCGCTTCGCCGCGGGCAACTTCTACGTCAACGACAAGCCGACCGGCGCGGTGGTGGGCCAGCAGCCGTTCGGGGGGTCGCGGGCGAGCGGGACAAACGACAAGGCCGGCTCGATCCTGAACCTGACCCGCTGGGTCAGCGCCCGCACCGTCAAGGAACTGTTCGCACCCCCCACCGACTACCGCTACCCCCACATGGGCTAGCGCAGCCCGCCTGGCGTGGCGCTGGGCCTGGCGTGGCGCTGGGCCTGGCGTGCGGCTCACTGACCGGGGTGTCGTTACAGTTTGTACCTCCTGTGATCCCAGCCGTTGTAGTCTGCCGCTGAGAGCGCGGAGCCGTGAGACGGGAGCGGCAGGGCTGGCCGGTCTCGCCTGAGGGTGACCCGTGTGCCGTATGAGAGGCAGGAGTAACCGTGAGTAACGATCCGAGCGCCAGCCCGACGGCGTTCTTCGCGGCCGAGCTGAAGCGGCTGCGCACAAGCGCGGGGATAACACAGGAAACACTGGCGGAGGCGGTGGGGTACAGCCCCTCGACGGTCGCCGCGATCGAGACGTCCCGCATGATCCCGTCGGAGGACTTCGCCAGGTTCGCGGACCAGGCGTTACATGCCGACGGCATCCTGACGCGCCTGCAGCCCCTGGTGGAGCGGTTGTCGGTCCGGCCCTGGTTCCGCGATCGCGTCAAGGTCGAGCGCAGCGCCACCGACATCAAGACCTACGAGTCCTACCTGATCCCCGGCCTGCTGCAGACCGAGCGCTACACGCGGGCCGTTGCGCTCGCCGACCGCCCGGCCCTGTCCGGCGATGAAATCGAGCGTGCGGTCGCGCTGCGCCGCACCCGGCAGGAGATCCTCGAACCGCGCGACCTGCCGGTCGATGTGGAGCAGACCCCCCGGCTGTGGGCCATCATCGACGAGTCGGCGCTGCACCGGGTGGTGGGCGACGCGGAGGTCATGCGGGAGCAGATGGCGCACCTCGTGGGGATGTCGCGCCGGCAGGCCATCACGATCCAGGTCATCCCGCTCAGTCAGGGTCCGACCTGCGCGTACGGCCGGGGGTTCACGATCCTGGCAATGGGCGCCGGTTTCCCGGTCGTCTACCTGGAGGATGTCAGGTACGCTCACTACGTTCGCGAGCCAGGCGATGTCGCGCAGTATTCGCTGGTCTTCGATCACCTGCGCGCCAGCGCGCTGGATGACGCGAGGTCCGTCGGCCTGATTGAGGATGTGACGACAGATGACATGCACCTGGCGCAAGTCCAGCCATTCAAGCGCTCAGGGTGATTGCACCGAGGTGGCGGCGCTGCCGGGAGGAACGGTGGGCGTGCGCGATAGCAAGGACCCGCATGGCGGGGTGCTGCGGTTTTCGGCCGGTGCGTGGCGCGTGTTCCTGGACGGCGCGAAGGCCGGGGATTTCGACAGCCTGACCGGCCCGGCCTGACCTAACAAGGGCGGTGCGCAACAGGGGACCGTGGGCTCACGCAAGCCCTTCGTCGGGCAGCGAGTGCGTGACCTGCGTAGACCCGTCTGTTCAAGATCGCCAATTGTTATTGTGCGCCGAGCGGGAAGCCCAGCCTGACCTGTGCCCAGAAGGTTCCATGGTCGCAGGAACTTTTGGCGCGCACGGTGAAATAAGGCGTTGGCTCCGCGTCCCGGATGTCCTTCATTCCAATCAGGCAGCCTCATCCGGCCGGACCCGGAAATGCGCGGCGTGTACCGGGCAGGCAAGTGTGGCGGGCCGAGTTGGACGTGACCGCCGCATCCGGTGGCCGCGCGTGGGATAGTGCAAGCGATTCGTGCGGTGGCACCGCGCCTCCCCGCTCGCCCCGCAGCGGCTGGAGCGCGCCGGCCGCCCCTTACGCACCGGAGGTGCCCATTCACCGTCTGGTCTTGTGGAACATCGATCTCACGCTCGTCGACGTTGCGCAGATAACTCGGGAGGCGTACGCCGAGGCCTTCCAGAAGGTGACCGGTCGGCCGCTGGTGCGGCTGGCCCCAATGGCCGGCAAGTCCGACTCGGAGATTTTCTTCGAGTCGCTGGCCATGAACGCCGCCGACCAGGGTGACGCCGACACATCCGCCGTACTGCTGTCCCGGTTCACCGAGGTACTCGCCGCTTCGTTTGCCGCGCGGCGCGCGTTGTTGCCACAGCGGGGGCGGCTGCTGCCGGGGGCGCGCCAGGCCGTAACGGCCGTGGCAGCGCTGCGGGGCGTGGCGCAGACGGTTCTTACCGGGACCATCCGGCCCAATGCGATCGAGAAACTTCGTGCTTTCGGCCTCGAGGAGTTCATCGACTTCGAGGTGGGTGGCTACGGCTGCGAGGTCTACCCGAAGGGGACCCTCTTGATGCTGGCCCGCAGCCGGGCTTCTGAGAAGTACGGTGTGGCGCTTGGCGAGCAAACTTCGGTGTACATCGCGGACTCAACGCGTGATGTGGAAGCCGCCCGTATCGGCGGCGCGTGGGTCATCGGGGTGGCCAGCGGCCGCTCGACCAACAGGCAATTGCGCGAATCCGGAGCCGACCGCGTGCTGACCGACCTGGCCAACACCTCGGCGGTGCTGCGGGCGATCGACCAGCTCACCATGGTGCCGGGCACCCGGCCAGCTTGAGGCGCCTAGTTTGATACCTGGCGCAGATACGGCGGCAGTTGCGAATAGGCGGCGACCTGTTGCGCCGGGGGAGCGGCCGTATGCACGGGCGTACCCCAGTCCGCGTAGGTCACCACAGCCGTGATCGGCCCGAGGACCGGTGAATGGGCGGTAATAACGCATCGACGCGGCAGCAGCCGGCGGTCGAGCACGACCTGCCACCTAGCTTGCTTGGTGCCGGGCCCGGCGAAGGTGATGACCGCGTCCCGCGCTCCTGGCGTCGCATGCGGCAGGGCTGTGGCGAGCCGCACGGTGCCGGACATGTGCGCGGTCGCTGACGCACCGCTGCCATGCCAGCGCGGGCGCACGTTGTCCGTTGCGTACCTGAGCAGGTTCCAGCTTGTGGCGCTCGCGTAGAGAACGTAGGCGGCCTCACGCGCCGAATAGGACGCGCGTGCGTTGGGTGCGGCCGGTGTGATCTGCGCCCAGGTCTTGCCGGTCGGCATCAGGTTGGCCGGCGGGGCGATAAAGATGTTCTGGCCGGGCAGGAAGATCAGCGGTGCACGCACGTGCACGCCGTTGAACCTGTCAGCGGTGGCGACCGCGTTTCCTGTGAGAGTGCCGTCCGGTGCTACCGAGATCGTTCCGGTCAAAGTCTCGCGCAGGGTGTGCGCCTGAGGCGTTCGGACATCGACCCGGATGTGCAGCGTGCGTGCGGCGAAGACCTTGCCTGCGACTCGCACCGAGAGCTGGCCGGAGGTCGCGGTTAAGGCGGGGAGCCCGCCGTGTGGGGTCGACGTCGGCGAGCCGCTGCGCTGCGGGCTCGGCGAGTTGCCGCTGCGGTGCGGGCTTGGCAGCGCGCCCGTGTGGCCGGGGCTTGGGCTGCCGCTCGACGGCGAAGGCGAGGCGCTGTTCTTGGGCGACTGCCTTACGATCTGGCAGCCGACAAGCAGCGCGGCGAGCGCGGCGACGCAGGCGAGGGCGGGCAGGACCGGCCGGCGCACGCGCGGCGTCGGCCCGGCGGGAACGCCCGGCGGTAGCTCGCGCGGTCCACGGCGGAAGTAGCCGACGAGGTCATCGGCCCGGTCCGGCGCGTCCGGCTGCCGGCGGATCGTGTCGGTTCCTAGCATGCGCGAGTCCTCAGGCGTGAGCTCATTGCCGCATCATGTACCGCAACATCACAAGCCTCTCACTGCATCATCGCTCATCATGACCGGTTCGCCTAGCGCACCCGGCGCCTCGGCTGGCGCGCCGCCCGTTGCATGTCGTCCTATCAGGGCCGATGCTGGGGCCTATGCCCCATGACAACGAGGTCACGGCTGCCGCTGCGGCCCGTGCTGGGCAGGTCACGGAGGGCACGCTGCTGTGGTCGCCTGACTCTACCGATCGTGCGCGCGCGCGGCTCACGAAGTTCCTGAGTTGGCTTGCGGCCGAACGCGGCGGGAGCTTTGGCGGCTACGCCGAGTTGTGGCAGTGGTCGGTGGACCACCCGGGCGAGTTCTGGGAGTCGGTGTGGGACTTCTTCGATGTGCCTGGGCGCCGGGGCGATGGTCCTGCACTGGATGGCGGCCCGATGCCAGACGTCCGCTGGTTCGCCGGTTCGACCGTCAACTATGCGCGGGCCGCGCTGCGCTGGGCGCAATCCGATCCGGACGCGACTGCTGTGATCTTCGGTTCGGAGGCAGGTCATCTCGCCACCTTGACCTATCGGGAGCTGGCCGCTGAGGTCGCGCGCGTGCAGGCGGGTCTGCGTCAGCTCGGAGTCGCCCGGGGCGACCGAGTGGCAGCCTTCCTGCCGAA
>WNGJ01000368.1_pt1 | contig 40181 bp, 30 predicted proteins | sample 5400611 | NCBI WGS metagenome assembly WNGJ01 (sample SAMN13153375, study PRJNA577476) | soil metagenome | isolation source: 40 cm soil or saprolite under Garry oak tree replicate 1 | place: USA:California | collected 2016-06-15
AGATCTCCCCGTTGCACACCATCCAGATGGCGCCGTCGGGGCTTTGGAAGGGCTGATCGCCGGTCGTCAGGTCCATGATGGCGAGCCGGCGCGCGCCGAGGCGCGCCCGCTCGTGCCCGACGCTGCGCTCGCCGTCGGGCCCGCGGTGCGCCAGCGCCTGGGCCATGTCGTGGAGGCAGTCGGGGTGCCGGAGGGGTCTGCCCGCGAGCGACACGGCGCCGAAGATGCCGCACATTCCTCAGCGCCTCAGAGGGGGGGAGACGCGGCACGGCCCGTACGCCACGTAGTGGCCGTCGTCCAGGAGCAACGGCAGGGCGGCGAGACCATCCCGCGCGGGACGATTGTCGGATCGCGCCACGAAGACGGTGGGCGTGGGGCACTGCGCCAGCACGGTTTTCCAGGCGTCCGCCGGCCGGAGCGGCGAGTCAGGGATCGCGCGGTAGCGCTCCTGATAGGCGGCGATGTAGTTGCTCGTGAGCTCTCCGGCGTCGGCGGTCGCCACCGTGATGGCGCTGCGCAGATAGAACGGCAGCGAGGGCGGATACGCTGCAACCCCCAGCACGCTCGCCTGGTTCCCCCCCCCTCCTTGGGCGAGAGCGGGCTGGATGGCGGCAGCGAGCCGCGCGGCCGAGCGGTCGTCTCCCACGGCGGACATGAGCCGCGTGGTGTTGAAGGGCAGGGCGATCACGACCAGCGCATACGCGAGGGCGCCAAGGCCCTGCGCGCCGCGTCGGGCTGCGATCGCCAGGCACCCGGCGGAAACGAAGAGGGCCACGCCCTGCGCCAGGGCTGCCCCAGGAATCGCGAGCCGCTCCGCCGGTGTGAGCGGCAGAGGAGCGAGTAGGCGTCCGGGGAGGACGACGAGAACGACGCCCAACGCGGTAGCGAGCGCGACGTAGGGCCGCCACGCCGTGCCGGGGCCCCGGGCGGCGAGGTGGCGCGCGGCGGCGAGGGCGAGGGCCGGCATGAGCGGCAGTACGTATTGCGGCAGCTTCGAGTGGTTGAGGGTGAGCAAGGCCAGGGGGGCGAGCACCCAGGCCGCGAGCCAGATCGGCTCCCGCGCGGCCGCGTCGCGCCGGGTCGCCCAGGTCGCCCGCCAGCGCGACAGTCCGGCGCACGCCGGCACGATCCACGGGAACGCGGCGACCGGGACGATCGGCAGGTAGTACCAGACCGGCGCCGTGCGGTGGAAACTCGCCGTCGTGAAGCGCTGGAACGTCTCGTGCACGAAGACGTAGGAAGGGAACTCTGGAAAGCGGCGCGTCACTGCGAGGAACCAGGGGAGGGAGAGGACCGCGAACACCGCGAGCCCGCGCAGCGAGGCGAGGCGCCGTGCCGGAATCCCGGTGGCGAGCGTATAGGCCAGCAGGGCGACTATGGGGACGGCGAGTGCCACCGGCCCCTTGGTCAGCGCGCCGACGGCCATCGCCGCCCATGCGAGGGCCGTGCGCTCCTCGAACAGGAAAATGACGGCCGCCGTCGTGCACAGGGTGAGCGTGCCGTCGAAGATGGCCGTGTGGGCGTAGGCGAGGGTGAGCGGCATGGTCGCGAACGCGAGGCCGGCGAGCCAGCCCGCCTCGGGCCCCCAGCGCCGGCGCGCGAACGCCACGAGCAAAGCAATCGTGGCGAGCGTGGCGAGATAGGCGGGGAGCCGGGCCGCCGTTTCCGTGGGCCCGAGCAGCGTCATCAGGGCGGCGGAGGCCGCGAAGTAGACGATCGGCTTGTCGAGGTAGGGCAACCCGTCGACGTGGGGGACCAGGTAGTCGTGCGTGCTGGCCATCTCGCGCGCCACTTCAGCGTTGCGTCCCTCGTCGGGATCGAGCAGCCGGTAGCCGGCGAGGTTCCAGCCGAGCGCCAGCGCGGCCGCGAACAGGAGCAGCGGGAGGCCCCGAGGGGGTGGGATGGCCACCGCCGCTAGTGCAGCGTGGCGCCGCCCTGGCCCGGCGCGGGACTCGGTACCTGCGAGACCGTCACGGGCACGGACGTTTGCTGCTCGCCGTCGATGGCGATGACGAACCGATAGGGCCCGGCGTGCGGGAACGGCACGTCGAACACCAGGATCGCGCCGGCCTCGATCTCGGTGACGCCGGCGGGCGGCTCGGCGAACGTCACCTTCCCCGCCCCGCCCAGGATCTCGGCCTCCTGCTCGTCGAGCAGGCGAATCTGCACCGCGTGCTCACCCACTTCAGTGCGCTTCCCCTTGAGGCGCAGCACGAGGTGGAGGCGGGGGTGCATCGCCGGGAACTGTTGCACCCAGATGTGCTGAAAGATGCCGAGGACGGAGAGCTTGCCGGCCTGGTCGACGAGCGCGTAGTCGGCGATGACCGCGAAATCGAGGTGCATCCGCCGTTCGATTCAGCTCACCCGCAGCGACTTGATCTCGTCGTTCTGGGCGATCGTGTTCACGACCTCCATGCCTTTCGTCACCTGCCCGAAGACGGTGTGCACGCCGTCCAGATGCTTCTGGGGCGCGTGGCAGATGAAGAACTGGCTGCCCCCTGTGTCCCTGCCGGCGTGGGCCATCGACAGGGTCCCGGCCACGTGCTTGTGGGTGTTGCGCTGCGTCTCGCACTTGATCGTGTACCCGGGCCCGCCGGTCCCTACCGATCCCTTCCCGGTCTTCGAGTACGGGTCGCCCCCTTGAATCATGAAGTTCGCGATCACGCGATGAAACTTGGTGCCGTCGTAGAACTTCGAGTTCGCGAGCTTCTCGAAGTTGGCGACGGTAGTGGGCACCTCGTCGGCGAACAGCTCGACCTCGATCGTGCCCCTGGACGTATCGAACACCGCTTTCTTGTTCGGCATGCGGTCTCCTGGAAGAGAGATCAATTTATAGCGGCCGTTACCGCAGCAGGTCGCCGAGGGCCGATGGCGAGGCAACGGGGAGGGAACAGGTCGTGCCGACGCACACGACGGCGGCCGGGTTCTCGGCGAGCTTGCGCACCACGACTTTGCGCGGGCGATAGGTCTGGAGCGCCAGGAGGTGCATGGCGCACGCGGGCCCGTCGCCCCGCGGGCCCGAGACCTCGATCCGTGTGATGGGGTGCACCGCCCAGTCCACGGCACGCGCCAGCGTGGCCCCGTACAGCGACAGCTGCGGCAGCGCGCCCGCGCAGGTCTCGAGCTCGCGATCGAGCAGGCGGCGCCACTCGGCGTCGTCGGTCAGGGCCCAGAGGCGCGCCAGCACCAGCGCCGCGACCCCGTTCCCCGACGGGGTGGGCGCGTCCTGCACCGGCTTGGCCCGCGCCGCCAGATAGGCCGCTCCGGTCCGGTGAGCCGCCACGTCGCAGAATCCCCCCGCCGCGGCGTCCCAGTGGGCGCGGACACAGTAGCGGATAACGGCGATCGCGCGTGTGAGCCACTCGGTCGCGCCCGTGGCCTCGTGCGCGTCCAGGAACGCCGCCGCCGCCTGCACGTTGTCGTCGAGCATCCCGCGAGGCTCGGCGCGACCGACGACGTGCCCCATGCCGCTCTCCTCGTCCCACGATTCGCGCCACAGGCGCTCCAGCACCTTGAGCGCGAGGGTGTTGCACTCGGGGCGGTCCAGCACCGCGCCGGCGTGGAGGAACGCCGACGCCAGCATCGCGTTCCAGTTGACGTAGGCGGTCGTATCCACATAGGGGCGCGGCCGCCGGTCGCGCGCCGCCTTGAGCGCTCGCACGCCGTCTACAAGGATCGGCCACTCGTCGTCGCCCCCCGGATCGTGGGCCCACCAGAGGACGTTCTTCTCGGGGTTGTGGTGCATCTCGCCTTGCTCTTCGACGTCAAACACTCGACGCATTACGTTGAACGCCTTTTCATCCCCCAATGCCTCTCTCAATTCTTCCAACGTCCACGTCCAATAGTCGCCGTCATCACCGAACGCCACGTCGGCGTCCTGCGACGTGAAGAAGGCCCCCTGCTCGCCGTCCGACAGTACCTCCAGCACCCAATCGACGATGCCCCGTGCGACCTGCCTGAACAGCGGCGTGCCCAGGGCGGCATAGCCGTCCAGGTAGGCGTGCAGCAGCTCGGCGTTGTCGTACGCCATCTTCTCGAAGTGCGGCACGATCCAGCGCTCGTCCACGGCGTAGCGGTGGAAGCCGCCGCCCACCTGATCGTGGATCCCCCCCCGCGCCATGCCGGTGAGCGTCTTCTCGGCGATCTCCCGCGTCCAGGGAGCACGCTCGTCGTGCCAGCGGGCGAGGAGAAATTGTGTTGCGGCGGGATGGGGGAACTTGGGAGCCGTCCCGAAGCCGCCGTAGCGGATGTCGAAGAAGCGCGCCATCTGGTCGGCCGCTTGCGTGACCAGCGCAGCGGTGACCTCTCCCCCCTTCGTCTCGTCGAGTGACTCGCTGACGTGCTGGCGGATCGCTTTGGCGTTGCCGGCGATCTTGTCGGGATCCTCGCGGTACAAGCGCGCCACGTGCCGCAGCACCGACAGGAAGCCCGGCTGGCCGTGCGCGTTGTCCTCCGGCGGAAAATAGGTGCCGCCGAAGAACACTTCGCCCTCGGGCGTGAGGAACGCCGTGAGCGGCCAGCCGCCCTGCCCGGAGAGCGCCTGGATCGCGCGCTGGTAGCGCGCATCGACGTCGGGGCGCTCGTCGCGGTCCACCTTGATGCAGACGAAGTCCCGGTTCAACGCCTCCGCCACCGCGGGATTCTCATAGGACTCGCCGTCCATCACGTGGCACCAGTGACACCACACGGCCCCGATGTCGAGGAGGATCGGCTTGTGCTCGGCGCGGGCGCGCGCGAACGCCGCATCGCCCCAGGGATGCCATTGGACGGGCTGGTGGGCGGCGGACTTGAGGTACGCGGAGGGTTCGGAAGCGAGGAGGTTGGCCGTCATGGGCCGCCCTGCTCCAGGTAGCGCAGCGCCGTGCGCGTCAGCAGCTCCGCCCCGATCACGAGCGACTCTTCGTCGATGTCGAACGTCGGGCTGTGATGCGGCGCGCCCTGCTTCCCGGAGGGCGCCGACCCGACGAAGGCGAAGCAGCCCGGCACCTGGGCGAGGAAAAACGACATGTCCTCGCCGCCCATCGTGCGGACGCCGCTCGCGACGTGCTCCGGCCCCACGGTCTCTCGAGCCGCGTCCGCCATGATGCGCGTCATGCCCTCGTCGTTGACGGTCGGTTTGCACAACCGCCGGTAGCGCACGTCGGCGGAGGCGCCGAACGCCCCGGCGATTCCCCGGACGGTCTCCTCGAGCAGCGTGGGCGCCTCGTCGTAGAACTTCCCGCCGAAGGTGCGCACCGTGCCGCGCAGCTCGGCGCGCCCGGGAATCACGTTGAAGGCGTGGCCGGCGCTCATCTGGGTGACCGAGACCACGCCTTCCTCGAATGGGTTGCGGCGGCGGCTGACGAGACTCTGAAGGCCCGTGATGACGTGTGCCGCGACGAGGACCGGGTCCACCGTCTGGTGCGGCGCGGCGGCGTGACCGCCACGCCCGACGATCGTGATTTCGAACTCGTCCACCGAGGCCATGACGGGGCCCGCCATCACGCCGATCGTGCCTACCGGCAGGTCGTTCCACAAATGAAGCCCGAAGGCGGCGTCCACGCGGGGCTGCTCGAGCACTCCGGCCGCGATCATCGCCTGCGCGCCCGCCGCGATCTCTTCGGCCGGTTGGAAGGCGAGCTTCATCGCGCCCGCGAGGGGGGCGGCGCCCAGCCGCCGGGCCACTTCCAGGCCGATCGCCACGTGGCCGTCGTGCCCGCATGCATGCATCTTGCCGCCTTGCTCGGAGCGGTAGGGCACGTCGTTCGCCTCCTCGACGGGCAGGGCATCCATGTCGGCGCGCAGCAGCACGCAGCGCTGTCGCTCGCCTCCGTCCCGCAGCCCGACCACCCCGGTGCGGCCGACCTCCGTCCGGACGGCGTACCCGAGCGCGCGCAGCCGTTGCGCGACGATGCCGCCGGTGCGCGTCTCCTCGAACCCCAGCTCGGGGTGGCGATGCAGATCGCGGCGGGTGGCGATGAGCTGGTCCCGGTCCACGGGCGGGAGCGTCATCGCAGGCATGACGGCGTTGCCAAGTGCCGGGTGCTGCGATGCCGGGTACTGCGTTGCGAGCAACGCCTCATCCCGCAACGCCTCATTTGATCACGCCTCGTCCGGTAACGCATCATACTCTTGAGCTCGGGCACCACCGATTCACCACGCAGATCTCGCACTTGGGTCGCCGCGCGATGCAGACGCGGCGGCCGTGGAGGATGAGCGTGTGCGAGAACCAGGTCCATTGGTCGCGCGGGACGAGCTTCATCAAATCCTGCTCGATCTTCTCGGGCGTCCGTTCCCGCGTGAGACCGAGCAGCGTGCTGAGTCGCTGCACGTGGGTGTCCACCACGATCCCCTCGTTCTTCCCGAACCACGTGCCCAGGACCACGTTCGCGGTCTTGCGGCCGACGCCGGGCAGCTGGACGAGCGCCTCCATCGTGTCGGGGACCCGGCCGCCGTGGCGCTCGGTGAGGGCCTGCGCCATCGCGATGATCGACTTGGTCTTGTTGCGGAAGAACCCGGTGCTGTGGATCTCCTGCTCCAAAACCTGCGGGTTCGCCGCGGCGTAATCCCCGGCGGTGCGGTACTTCGCAAACAGGGCGGGGCTGACCATGTTGACCCGCACGTCGGTGGACTGGGCGGACAGGATGGTCGCGACCAGGAGCTCGAGCGCGCTCGAGTGGTGCAGGGCACAGGTGGCGTCGGGATACGCCTGCTCCAGGCGCGCCACGATCTTGCGCGCGCGGGCCTTGAGCTGGGCCGGAGTCTCCTTCGCTCGGCGTCGCGGGCGAGTCTTCGTGACGGTCATCTTCGAAGGTTGACGCGTCCTCACGCTTTCGGCAAGAAGGCGTCGAGCACCCGCACGAACTCGTCCGTGGCCTCGACGTGCGGGCAGTGTCCCACGGGGAGCTCCACCAGCTCGGTGCCGAGCAGTGATGCGAGCTCGCGCGACCCGGCGATGGGAACGGGGTCGTAACTGCCGTGAACGACGCGGGAGGCGGGAAGGGGGAGACGGGCGGCGAGGTCACGGAGCCGGGGGCGGAGGTCGTACTCCCCGAGACTGCGCCACACCGCGTCCTGAGTGCGGGCGGTTACTCGGAATGGCGTGAGCCGCGCAGCATCGTGAAAGTCCCGGAAATACCCCGCCACCGACAGCTCGAAGGCGCGCCGCTGGTACGCGGTGGGGTCCGTCTCGCGGAGACCGCTCGCCCGCAGCGCCTCGCGCGCCTGGGCGATGGTGGGGTCCGCCATGCGGCGCGCGAGCTCCGCTTCGAAGGCTCGTTGCAAAGCGGCCGCGGGCGGGCCGGGCGACACGAGGGCAAGGCGCTCCACGCGTTCCGGATGCTCGAGCAGGTACAGCAGTGCCAGCAGCCCGCCCCAGGAGTAGCCCAGAAGCGTGAGGCGCTCGAGCGCCCCCCCCCACTGCCGGCGCAGGGCCTCCAGGTCGGCGACGTGCTCGCGCCAGCCGACCGGCGTCTCCCGGCTCACCGGGGACTGCCCGCCGCCCCGCTGGTCGTAGTAGAGCAGGGTCCTGCCCTGCGCGAGCAAGTCGTACTGGGGGAGGAGGTAGTCGTGGTGCGCGCCCGGCCCACCGTGCAGCACGACGACCCGGGGGCCCGCGCCGATGTGCCGCGTGAACAGCCGGACGCCGTCGACCGCGACGACCGCCGCCACCGCGTCGGGCGTCAATCTTGCAGTCTCCCCGGAGGGTCCTTCGCGTGATACTCTAGACGACTCATGGACCTCGTCTCGTCCAAATCTGCCCGCGTCATCCGGGCGCTCGCGCCGCCGTTCGGGCTGCGCGGCGTCGGACCGGCGGATGTGATCATCCTCGCCGCGGTCGCGGGTGCCGTGGGGACCGTCGTCGCGTTCGCGCGCGAATTCCAGGCGCCCTTCCTCCAGGTCGTGCAGATCGACCTGCGGGCGGCGGCCCTGCCGAAGTATACGGTGTACTCGTTGATGCGCGGCGTCCTCGCGCTCACCGTGTCGTTCGTGTTCGCGCTCGTGTTCGGATACTCGGCCGCGCGGTCGCGGATCGCGGAGCGCCTGCTGCTGCCCCTGCTCGACATCCTCCAAAGCATCCCCGTGCTGGGGTTCCTGCCGGGGCTCGTGCTCGGCCTCGTGGCGCTGTTCCCGCACCGCAACATGGGGCTCGAGTTGGCGGCAATCCTGATGATCTTCACGGCGCAGGCGTGGAACCTCGCACTCTCGTTCTATAACTCGCTCAAGGCCCTGCCCGATTCGCTGCAGGATGCGTCGCGCATGGCGGGGTGGCCGCCGGGGCGGCGGTTTCGCGACCTCGAGCTGCCGGCCGCGGCTCAGGGGCTCGTGTGGAACGGCATGCTCTCGATGGCCGGCGGGTGGTTCTTCTTGATGGTGAACGAAGCGTTCCGCCTGGGCGACCGCGACTACCGTCTCCCCGGGATCGGGTCCTACATGAGCGTCGCGTTGGACGCGGGGGACGGGCGGGCCATGGTCGCAGCGATCCTCGCGATGGTGCTGATGATCGTCGCCGTGGACCAGCTGTTGTGGCGCCCGCTGGTCGCGTGGGTGGAGCGATTCCGGCTCGACGACTCGGGCACGGGGACTCAAGGCTCGTCCTGGTTTCTCGAGCTGTTGCGGCGGTCGCGCCTGCCGCGGCGCGCGGCCGTGCTCCGCCGCCGCGCTTATCGCGGCGCGTTGCGCGCCGCGGAGCTGCCACTCCGCCCGCTGCAACGCCCCCTCCGGCTCGCGCGCCCGGTGCTGACGCTGCACCGCCGCGTCGCGTTCGGGCAGCCGGTGGCGACCTGGGCGGCGGGGGCGGGCGCGATGGCGCTGATCGCGGCGCTGCTCGCAGGCGGGGCGTGGGGGTTGTGGCATCTGTTGGAGCTGCTGCGCCAGCTGCGGCCGGGGGACTGGGGTCGCCTCGCGGGGGCCTCGGGCCTGACCTTCGTGCGCGTGATGGTGGCGGTGGCGCTGTCCACGGCCTGGGCCCTGCCGGCGGGCGTCCTCATCGGCCGCTCGCCCCGGCTGTCCCGGGCGCTCCAGCCCGTGATTCAGGTCGTCGCGTCGTTCCCGGCGCCGATGCTGTTCCCGATCGTCATCCTGCTGCTCGAGCGGGTCGGGATCGGGCTCGGCCTGGGCGCCGTGGTGCTGATGGTCTTGTCGGGTCAGTGGTACATTCTCTTCAACGTGATTTCCGCCGTGTCCGCGATCCCCGAGCAGCTCAAGGACGCGACCGCGGTGTTCCGGCTTCCCCCGCTGGCCAGCTGGCGGGCGCTGTACGTCCCGGTGGCCTTCCCCGCGCTCGTCACGGGTTGGGTCACCGCGGCGGGGGGCGCGTGGAACGGGTCGATCGTCGCGGAATACATCGAAGCGGGGGGGACCCTGCAGACGACGACCGGACTGGGGAGCCTGATCAGCGTCGCCACGGCGCGGGCCAACTACCCGCTGCTCGCCGGCGGCATCACCCTCATGAGCCTCATCGTCGTGGGATGGAATCGCCTCGTGTGGCGCGCCATGATGCGTCTGGCGCAGTCGCGTTTCACGCTGACGCAGTGAACGACCAGGTCCTGCTCGAAGCCCGGCGGGTGAGCCAGCGGTTTCGCCAGCCGAACGGCCAGGTGCTTGAGGCGCTGCGCGACGTCACGCTCGCCGTGCGCCCGCAAGAGGTCGTGGCGCTCGTCGGCCCCTCGGGGTGCGGCAAGAGCACGCTGCTGCGCATGCTCGCGGGGCTCGCGCGGCCGGCCGCGGGTGGGGTGTTCTATCGGGGCCAGCCCCTCGACGGGATCCTCGCCTCCGCGGCCATGGTGTTCCAGTCCTTCGCCCTGCTCCCCTGGTTCACCGTCCAGCAGAACGTGGCGATGGGGCTCGAGGCGCGGGGTGTGGCTGGCGCCGCGCGGCGCGACGCCGTGGCGCGCGCCATCAACCTGGTGGGGCTCGATGGGTTCGAGCACGCCTACCCCCGCGAGCTGTCCGGGGGGATGAAGCAACGCGTGGGGTTCGCGCGGGCGCTCGCCGTCGCTCCCGAGATCCTGCTCATGGACGAGCCGTTCGGGGCGCTCGATCCCCTGACGGCCGAGAACTTGCGCAGCCAGGTGGTGGACCTGTGGCGCGATCCCGCCACCGGCGTGAACACGCTCATCGTGGTCACCCACAGCGTCGAGGAAGCGGTGTTCCTGGCGAGCCGCATCGTCGTCTTCGGGACGAACCCGGGGCACATCCGCGAGGAGCTGGCGAACCCGCTGCCGTATCCGCGCCGCGAGCGCAGCCCCGAGTTCGAGCAGATGGTCGAGCGCCTGCACGCGATCCTCACGGCGACCCTGCTCCCCGAGCCGGAGCCGCAGCCCGCTTACGCGCCGCAGCGGCTGGTGCCGTTCCCGCGCGTGCATGTCGCCGAGGTGACGGGGTTGCTCGACCACCTGCTGACCCGCCCCGAGGGGCGCGGCGAGGTGTTCCACCTGGCGGAAGATCTGGGAGTGGATTACGACCGCATGACCGCCGTCACGCGGGCGGCGGAGCAGCTGGGATGGGTGATCACCCCGGGCGAGACCGTGCAGCTCACGGCGGCGGGTCGCGAGGTGATGTCAGGGGACGACGCGGCGCGCAAGGCGGCCACGCGCACGCGTCTGCGGCAGCACCCCTTGTTTGGGCGCGTGCTCGCGATGCTGAAGGAGGAGTTGGAGGAGGGCGCGGAGCCCGCCGAGGTGGAAGACGAGGACATCATCTCGGACTTGACGATTCACTTCCCCTTTATCCCGGCCGAGCAGCTGTTCGCGACGATCATCGAGTGGGGGCGGTACGCGGAGGTGCTGGATCACGATCCCACGGCGGGTCGGGTGACGTTGATGGAGCAGGTCTAGCGAGGGCGATGCGCCCGCCCGCCCTCGTGCTGCTGGCCCTCCTGGCCTGGAGCAGTGTTGCGTCCGCACAGCTCCACGTGGGTGCTGACGCGACCGCCGCTTGGCCGTACGTATGGCGCGGCCTCACGCGCGCCAACGGCCGGGTCGAGGAAGTGGAGGGCTTTCTCACCCTCGAGTTTCATCCCGCCCTGTTCTCCCGTGAGCCAGTGCTGCTCTCCGCTGGGCGCTGGTGGGTCTACGAAGGTGGCGCCGCACCCGACCGATTCTCCGACCTCGGGCCGGGCGGCAGAAGACTCGCCGAAGTCGACTGGTGGGCGCAGGGTGCCGGGCGCTTCGGCGCGATCGATATCACACTGGGAACGATCTGCTACAAGTACTACGGCACGGTGATCGGCACCGGGCGAACACCGCTCGACAATACGAAAGAGTGGTACGTCAGCCTGCGCGCCAGCGGCAAGTACTTGGCGCCCGGTTTCTCAGCCTACTATGACGCCGACCGCGTACGCGGGTGGTACGTGGAGGGTTACGGCGGCGTTCCCGTATTGGGGAGTCCGGTGGCCCGCCCGCACTTCTGGCTGGTCCTGGGCGCGCTCGCCGGCTTCAGCCTCGGTCAGGAGATGAACCTCCGCGATCCCACCCAGGCCGCGAACTTCGCGCGCAGCGGATTTACCCACTTCGATCTGTCGGTCACGGCGGGCGCCCCGCGCTTCTTGGAGCTTCCCGGCACCGCGTGGCAAGCCGAGGGTCACCTGCAGTTCAACACCGACCCCGCCACGCGCCGCACCAGCCCGGCCTCCGTCGACCGCGGCCTGCGCTTCATTTTCAAGTTTTCGGTCCGCTGGACCATTCGGGTAGTCCGCTGGTGAGCGTCGCCCGCCGCCGTCGCGCGATGGCGCTCGTCCTCGTCGCGTTGCCGGTCGCCTGCATCAGCCATCGCCTGAACCCGGACCCGCTTCCTGCGCCCCTGTCGCCGCACGCCGCACCCCAGCCGGGGCTCTTCGCTGGATTCGGTCGCACCGACATTACGCCACCGCCCGGCGTGGGCCTCGCCGGCTACGGGCCCGACGCGCAGATCGCGACCGGGTATCGGCTGCGCCTGTACGCGCGCGCGCTCGTGGTTCGGGACGCCGCCGGGGAGCTGGTGGCGCTGGTGGTCGCCGATCTCCCTCTCATCTCACCGACGTTGCACCGTCGCGTGGCTCAACAGCTCCGCGACAGTGCGGTACCGATCGGCGCCGACCGGTTGATCATGTCCGCGACCCATACCCATGCGGGCCCCGGCCATTTCTTTTCGGAGCGGGCGTACAACCTCGAGGTCTCCTCGCTTGCCGACTACGATCCGGAGTTGGTGCGATACCTGGTGACGCACGTTGCGAACGCCGTGGCGACGGCGTACCGCACCCTGCGACCCGCGCGGCTCGCCTGGGACACGGCGCAGGTGTGGGGACAGACGCGCAACCGGAGTTACCAGGCGTTCCTGCGGAATAAGCCGGCGTGGACGCCGCCGTCCGCCCCGCCGTCCGCCCTCCCGCCCGAGTATGGTGCGGTGGATCCCACTTGGACGGTGCTCCGGGTCGATCTGCAAGACGCGAGCGACAAGCAGTACTACCCTGCCGGTGCGTTCAGTGTTTTCGCGATGCACGGGACGGGGGACCCGTCCGCCAACGATCTGTTGGACGCGGATATCCAGGGGCTGGTGGAGCGGGGGCTCGAGCGTCACATCGACTCGCTGTTCGACAAGCAGCACGGCCTGACACCCGGGCCGCCGCAGTACGCCACGCGGGCCGTGCATCTCTTCGCGAACGGCACGGAAGGTGACGTCTCGCCCGATTGGCCGGCGAGCTCCCGTTGCCGGCTCCCTGCGTATCGCCCCGGTTTCGCTCCTGGGGGTCCGCGCACGCCGCCGCCGCCGTGGCACTGGGACCCGCCACCCGCGGCCCACGTGGCGCACTGCCTCAGCTGGGCGAGACTCTCGGTGAATGCGATCGGCGCGGCGCTGACCGGCCGCGTCGTCCAGGTGTTCGACCGACTAGGGCCTCGAGTGACGGCGAACCTGGACGTCGCCGTCGTGCTCCGCACCGTGTCGCTGAGCGAGTCCGCGCCGGAACTGTGTGAATCGGCCGAGATCGGTCCCTCGACCATGTGGGGGGCCGAGGATGGTCGGACGCGTCTCTTCGGGTGGCGCGCCCTGGGACTCTTTTCCCTCGGTCTCGACGGGGGCGAAAGCGCGGTCAACCCGGCCCCGTCCGGATGCCAAGCCGAAAAGGCGGTGGTGCTGGGGACCGGGGGGGCGGGGCGGTGGATCAAAGACCACCTGTACCCATACAAGCACGCTTACGCCGATACCACGCAGCTCGCCGTCGTCCGGTTGGGGGACCTCTTGCTCGGCGCCGTCCCGGCCGAAGTCACGACAGTCACGGGTGCCATGATCAAGCAAGCGATCGCCGACAGCGCGCGCGCGCACGGGCTCACGCCACGCGCCGTCGCGGTGGTGGGTCTGGCCAACGGCTACATCAGTTACGTCACTACGGCGGCGGAGTACAGCGCGCAGCAGTACGAGGGCGGCTCCGATCTCTTCGGTCCGGGAACCGCGGCGTTCCTGGCCACCCGGCTCGGGTCTGTGGCCGGTGCGCTGGCGGCTGCGGGTCGCAGCGCATCGAAGAGCGTCGTGACGCCCTTCACCGTGTACCCGGGCCCCTACGTGCAGATCGTGACGGCCGGCGGCGCAGCGCCGCGGTCCGGCCGGTCCCGCGCCTTCATCGGGCCGTCGTGCGACCACGACACGCTGCGCGCCATCTGGACCGACCCGCGCCCGCCCTCCGCGCCGCGCGATTCACAGGTCCTGAGCATCGCGAGGCAGGAGGGGAGCGGCTGGACGACGGTGGGGTGGGACGACGATCCCCAGGTGGAGGTGCGGCTCGCCCGGCGCCCGGTGGATGTGCGGGTGCTGTTCTTTCCGCTGCAACACCGCGACGCGCGGTGGGAAGTGCGCTGGGCTCGCCCCCCAGGCGGGAAGTACATCGTGGCGTTGCTGCCCCGCGACGGATTTCCTGCGGATACGACCGTGGCGGTCACCTGCCGGTGACCGACGCCTCGCGCGCGGAGACGCTGGTTGCGGCGCCACCGCGCGCGCGGGGCGTCCGCGACGACGCGCGCTGGCTGCTGCGGTTCGCGCGCGTGTGGTACGGCACCCACCGCCTCAAGGTGCGCCGCGAGCGCGAGCAGCTGAGCGACCGGCAATACTATCGCATGGCGTTCGCTCTCGATCACGCTGCCCCGGGCGCCGTGGGCGACAAGTTCGCGTCCACGCGGGCGGCGGTCACGCGCGACATCCGCAAGGATCTGCGCGCGGCGCGGGTGCTCGACCTCGGCACCGGACTGGGCTTCCAGGCCCGGAGCATGTGGGACGAGGGGTATCGGCACGTGTACGCGTGCGACCTGGTGCCGGACCGCATCGCGCGGGCGCGGGCGCTCCACGCAGGGACCGCGATCAACTTCCTGATCGGGGACATGCAGACGCTGTGCTTTCCCCCCCAATCCCTCGATGCCATCACGATCTGCGTGGCCCTGCACGATCTGCCCGCGCCGGGCATCGAGCAGGTCCTGACGGAGTGCGACCGCGCCTTACGGCCGGGAGGGCGGCTCGTCGCCCTCGAGCCCAGGTGCGAGCGGGACCTCGCGAGCGCGGCGCAGCGCTGGGTCTATCGCGTCTGCGGGCGACTGCTCGACGAATCCGTTCATCTCGACGACTTCTTGCGCTTCGATTTGACGGACCGGCTGGTGCGGCGCGGATTCGCCGTGGTGAGCCGCGGCGTGGTGTGGCACTCGGTGCTGAGCCTCTACGCGTTCGAGAAGCCGAGCTAGAACCCCGGGACGAGCATTGCCGTCATGCGGTCCGGGTTCTTGATGCGCCGGGTGGTCATCCAGGCGTTGGCTTGGACTACCAGCTCGCGACCCTCGTCGCCCCCGACCAGCTCGCCCAGACGGCGCCGGGTGGCGGCGCTGAACAACTGCATCTGACCGCGCTCGAAGCCCGTGAGCGCCTCGCGCAGGTGACGCGCCGCGGCCGCCGCGTCGGCCCGGCCCATCGCCACCCCCGCCCGCAGCAGTGCGGCGAGGGGCATCCCCCATGGCGCCCCCTCCCGCTCGGTGCGGCGCGCGTCGCGCTCGGCGGCGGCGAGCAGCGAGCGACGCTCCTCGGGGAGCGCGCGGCTCGCCGCGATGGCGCAACAGCCCCGCAGGTGCCCGGCGGCGATGCGCACCGACTGGATGCGCTGCAGCCTGGTGCGCTCGAACTCGGGCCACGCCTGCGTGACACGCTGCCACGCCTGGACGGGATCCCCGGCGTAGAGGTTGATTCTCGCCTCGGCCGTCATCGCCATGTAGTGCGGCGCCCCGAACGGGCGCTCGGGCCACTCGGCGAGCGCATCGGACAGCGCGCGCCGCGCCGCCGCGACGTCGTCGGCCACGAGCCAGGTGACGTTGGTGGGCCCGGTCCGGAACATCATCCCCGCGAACCGGTTGCCACGCTCGGCCGCGTCGGCGAGGTACGCCGCCGCGCAGCGACAGAGCTCGTCGATTTCGCCGAGGTAGAACAGGGACAAGGTCAGATAGAGTCTCGCCGTGACGAGCTCCCACGCCACCCCGACCCCATGCTCGAGCAGCAGCCGTTCGGCGTGTGTCATGGCGTCGCGGCAGCGCTGGAACTCCCCCTGGAAGTAGGCCGTGAGGCCCGTGATGACCGAGCACAGGCCGCTGGCATGCTTCGAGCCGATCCGCGTGGCCAACGCCGTCGCCTGGGCCAGGAGTCGCTCGGCGCGGCGCCGTCCGCGGCCGCCGCCGCCCAGCGACGCGAACGCCGCTTCCAGGGCCAGCGCGCGGGCGATGCGATCGGGCTCTCCTGCTTTGAGCGACAGCAGCAGGTGCAACGTCTGGAAATCCGCGGCCCGGATCGTATCGAGATGAGCGAGCCCTTCGGCCACCGTGCGACACACGTCGATGCGGGCGAGCTCTTCGGGCGGGATGTCCGCCGGATCCCGCAGCGCGACGCGCAGGCCCCGGAGGCGCAAGCGTAGCCGCCGTAACAGCAGCCACAGCAGCGCCTGACGCAGCGTGCGGGCCAGCTTGAGTCCCGCGGCCCGCAGCACTGAGCCGAGCATGGCGAGACCTTCTTCCACGCGCCCCCCGATGAGCAGCTGCTCCGCCGCGAGGCGGCGCAGCTCGAGCGCGTCGGACGCACGGGCGACGGCCGCGGCGCCGGCGTACGCCTCTGCCGCATCCCGGACACGGCCGGCGTTGGCGAGCGCCTCGCCCAGCCGGGCGCGCAGCTGGCCAATCGCGGGACTGGTCTCCGGCGTCAGCTCGATGGCGCGGCGGTACAGCAGCGCGGCGCGCTCGAACGCCAGGGCCCGCGCCGCCTTGTCGCCCGCGCGGGTGGCGCAGGCGCGCGCGCGATCCGGCTGGCCCGCTTCGAAGTAGTGCTCGTACAGGGTCTCGGGATCGTCACCGCGGCGCGCCTCGATGGCGTTCGCCAAGCGGAGGTGGAGGTCGGGGAGGCGCGTGCGGTCGATCTGCGCCGTCAGCGTGCGCCGGATGCGATCGTGGTACAGCTCGAGCCGTTCCGCCGAGCTCGTGGGGCGCAGCCAGCGCTCGGCTTGCAGCAGGGCCACCAGGGGGCGCTCGTCGCCGCTCAGACCCGCCACGTCGCGCGCCACCACCGCGTCGATCGGCCGGGCGGCGAGGGCCAGCGCCTCGAGGAATGCACGGGCGCCGGTCGGCAGCTGCGCCAGCCGTACGTCCAACATCTGGCCGAGACCCACTCCGCTCGCCACCCCCCGCGCTCCCCCGGCCGGCGCGTCCGCCCGTGCGATCGCGCCGTACTGCACGAGCTGCTCGACGAGAAAGGGATTGCCGCCGGACTCCCGCACGATCGCGTCCAAGTCCGCGCCGGTCGCCGGCAGCTTCGGGCCCAAGAGCTGGTGGGCGAGACGCCGCGTCTCCTGCTCCCCCAGGCGGTCCACGCGGATGCCGCGGCAGAGGGGCGTGCCGGTCCGCGCGAGCAGGGCGCCGAGGAAGGCGTGGGACTCGAGGTCCTCGCTCGAGAAGCTCACGATCAACAGCACCGGGGGAGGATCAGGAGGCGCGAGGAGGAAGTCGATGAGGGCGAGGCTGTCGCTGTCGCCCCACTGAAAGTCGTCGATGTATATGACGAGCAGCTCACTGGCCGCGATGCGACGGAACAGCTCTCGCAGCGCGGCGAAGCGCCGGCGGCGCAGCTCGATGGGATCGGACGGCTCGTCCTCCGGTGGAGCAATCTGCCAGATCTGCTCCACTCGGCCCAGGACGGGAAACAGCTGCAAGGCCGTCCGCAGGTCGGGGCTGATCAGGCGGTCCAGCTCCGCCTGCGGCAGCGCCCGCAGGTAGCGAGTGAGACTGTCGACGACGCCATCGAGGCCTTTGTACGGCATCGACTCGCGCACGTGACAGCGCCCCGAGAGCACGACCGCGCTCGCGTCGCGCGCCACGCGATCGAGGAAGCGACGCACCAAGGCGCTCTTCCCGACGCCCGACGAGCCGTGCACCAGCACCGTCACGGCCTCACCGCCCCGCGCGGCGGCCAATGCCTGCTCGAGCTCCGCGAGCTCGGACACGCGGTCGACCAGCGACTCCGCGGCGGGCGGGACGGCGCGCGAGCCGGTGGGCCGGGCCGGTCCCGCGCTGCCGAGGCGACGCAGGACCTCCGTCCCCTCGGGGCGACGGTCGGGGACCCGGACGAGGAGGCTCATGCACAGCTCGGCGAGGTCGCGAGGCACGCCGGGCGTCAGGCGGTCCGGTGGCTCGGGATCCGCGACGCGCTTGTCCATGAGGATCTTCAGCGGGGGACCCGTGTGCGGCAGCCGGCCCGTGAGCGCCTCGTACAGCGTGCATCCGAGGGCGTACCAGTCGCTCGCAGGGGTAGCCTCCCCGTCCCCCTGCTCGGGGGCCATGTACTCGGCCGTGCCCCAGACCCCTTCCTCGCGGGTGGCGTGCCGGTCGTAGCCGCGGATCGCGTCCACGGAGATGCCGAAGTCGAGGATCACGACGCGCCCTTCGGGCGTCACGCGCACGTTGGAGGGCTTCAAATCCCGGTGCAGCTTGCCGGCCGCGTGGATCGCGACGAGGCCCTCGGCGATCTGGAGCAGTGTGGCGCGCAGCCGCGGCACGTCCAGCCCGCCCGGTCGCACGTACTCCAGAAACTCACCGCCCCGCACCAGCTCCATCGTGAAGTACCACTGGTCCCGCTCCCCGAACAGCTCGTACAGGGTCACGAGATTGCGATGGGCGATATCGGCGAGGGTGCGGAATTCGCGCTTGAAGCGATAGATGGCGGAGGGGTCGGTCCAGCGCAGAGTCTTCAGGGCGACGACTTCGTCGCGATCGCGGTCCCGGACCTCGTAGACGACGCCCATGCCGCCGGAGCCGAGCCGCCGGACGAGCTGGAACCGTGCCGTGCCGCGGAAGTCATTGGCATCGAGCGTCATAGGCGAGGCTAACTTAGGGGGCGGGCGGTCACGTGGCAAAATGGTACTTTAGCAGCCCGAACCCCCATGCCGCGCCGCTCCGCCGTCCCGCCCGCCACCGCGCTGCCGCGCCTCGAGCTCATCTGTCTCGGCGCGCCGTCGGCCCGGCTGGAAGGCCGCGAGCCCCCCGCTGAAGTGCTGTGGCGCCGGCACTTTGCACTGCTCATCTATCTCGCGCTCTCCCCCGATCGCACCCGGACACGGGATCATCTCGTAGGCGTCCTGTGGCCCGAGAAGCCCCAAGATCGAGCCCGCCACGCCCTCAACGAGAGCCTGCGACGCCTCAGGCACTGCCTCGGCGCCGGCCGGCTGCAATCCCGGGAGGACGGGGTGACGTTGAGCGACGCCGGGTTGGAGGTCGACGCTTGGCAGCTCGATGCGATGTCGGACCGCGACCCGGAGCGGGCCGTAGCGCTGATGCGGGGAGACTTTCTGGAAGGGTTTCTGCTGGATGAGGCGCCGGCGTTCGAAGATTGGGTGACGCTCGAGCGGGCACGGCGTCGCTCGCGAGCGGTGGCGCTGCTGGTCGCTCACGCGGAGCGACGGCTCGCCGCCTGCCGCTTCGGGGACGCGCGTGACGCAGCGCAGCGGGCGCTCGCCCTTGAGCCTCATTCGGAGCCGGCGGCGCGCATCCTGCTGCGCGCCGCCGCGCTGGAGGGCGACGCGGCCGGCGCGCTCGCCGCGTACCATGCGTTCGCCGCGCGCCTGGCCGAGGGCATCGGGGAGCAGCCGAGTCGGGAGCTCGCTTCCCTCGCGGAGCGGATTCGGCACCAGCGGACGCGACCCGCGAGGGCGCAGGCGGTGGAGGCCGAGGCGCCCCTCGTGGGACGGGAGCCGATCCACGCGGAGGTGTTCGCGCTGCTCCAGGCCGGTCTCAGCGACGGCCCGCGCACCCTGATGATCACCGGCGCGCCGGGGATGGGACGGACGCGGCTGCTGGCGGAGTGCGCCCAGCGGCTGGCGCTGGAGGGAGCGATCGTCGCGCTCGCGCGGCCCCTCGCGAGCGACCACGACGCGCCTTGGAGCACGCTGCGCCTGCTGATGCGGGCGGGCCTGGGCGGCGCCCCGGGTTTGGTCGGCGCCGACGGCGCGGCGCTCGGCGTCCTGGCCGGGCTCGTGCCCGAGCTGGCCGAGCGTTCGCCGCCCCGACAGTCGCGGGACGTCGCTGAGGTGGCCGCCGCGATCGCAGCCGTCGGCGCAGCGGTCGCCGCGGAGAACCCGGTGGGGCTCCTGATCGACGACGCTCATCTCTCGGACGGGGCGACGCTGGCGGCGCTGCGCGCGGCGCTGGAGGGCCTCGCCGGCGCGCCCGTCCTCCTGGTCCTCTCCGGCGTAGACGCGGGCGAGGGCGTGACGCGCGAGCTGCTCGCGCTCCGCAGGGAGGTCGGGCGGGGGTTGCGGGGAGCGAGCGTGCGTCTCGACCCACTGGGCGAAAGCGACGTGAAGCAGCTCGTGACGGCACTGGCGCCGTGGTGTCAGGAAGACGCGGAGCGCGACCGCCTGGCCCGGCGCCTGACGTTCGAGACGGGCGGCAACCCCTTCTTCGTCGTCACCTTACTCGGGGGCCTGGAGCGGCTGGCGGCCCTGCGGGAAGACTTCGTCGCGTGGCCACGGCCGCGGGCCACCTTCGAGTCGCCGCTGCCGTTCTCCGTCCCGGAGCTCGCCAAGCTGGCCATCGCGGCGCGCGTTGCCGATCTGGACGCGGAGAGCCAGCGCCTGCTCAGCGCGGCGAGTCTCGGAGGCCTGGCGCTCGACCTCGATCTGATCGCCGCGCTCGCCGAGCTACCGCGGTCCGGCGTGGAGCTGAAGCTCGCCGCCGCCGAGCGCCACCACCTCATCCAGTTTGACGGGGAGCGGTACGTGTTCGCCGCGCCACTCATCGCTGAGGTGGTGCGCGCCGAATGCCTCACGGCCGGTCAGCGGAAGACGCTGCGCCAGCGGGCGATCGCGGCGCTCGCGTCGCGGGTCGAGCTGGACGCGCGCGTCCTGCGTGCGGAGCTGATGGCCGCCGCCGAGCCCGGCGCAGCGGCGTTTGAGGAAGCCGTCGCGGTCGCGCGTGCCGGTATGGCCGCCGGCAGCTCGCGCACGGCGCGCCGGGCCCTCGCGGCGGCGGAGCGCGCGGCGGGGCGGGACCTCGAGTCCCGGCGGCCGCTGATCGACGCCCTGCGCGCGCAAGCCGACGCACCCCACCCCCCAATCCCATCTCCGTGACGGAGGATGAAGAAGGGGGATGAGGGCGCGCTGGCTACTTCTGCAGGACGGCGGCGTCGACGGTGGTGATGGTGCTGTCGGAGGCGGCGCACGACTGTGAGCCGTCGAAGTCCGTTTGGCAGATCCCGAGGAGGCCGGTGCCGCCACAAGCCCCCGCGGCCAGCAATCCCCCGATGAGAAGCCAGCTCTTGATCGACATAGGTACCTCCTGTTGCGCGATGTGATGGGCCGCCGGCGATTCCGACGGCGCGTGGAGGCAACCTAGGAGAGGGCAGGCAAGTCCCGGTCACGCGTGGGACGGAGGAAATCAGGTTGTTGAGCGAGCAGGAGTTACAGCAGCACCGCGAGCGCGTCCGCCACCCCTTTCACGGCCGCGTGATGCGCTGGGGAGAAGCCTGCGGGAACGTCCGAGTCGAGGTCGAGCTGGCCGAGGATCATCGGGCCTCGCCTGATGAGCACCACGAGCTCGGACTGGGTGTCGAGACTGCAGGCGAGGTAGTTCGCCACGGCGGTGACGTCGGGGACGTTCTGGTCTTCCCCCGTCGCGACCGCGGTGCCGCACACGCCCGTTCCCACCGGGATGCGGGTATGGTCGGTGGCGCGCCCCGCGTGCGCCTCGAGCACGAGGTCCTCACCCGCGAGCATGTAGGCGTAGACCGAGGTGAACGGCGCGCCCCAGCCGCGGATGCGCTCGCACGCGAGCTGGAGCAGCTGCGCGCGCGAGGCGTCGTGCAGGTGCGCCGCCCGCAGCGCGCGCACGACGCCCGCCGCGTCGATCGTCCCGGTCGCCGCGCCGCTCACGATCCCCTCTTCCCGAGCACGGCGGTGAGCCGTAACGTCTGGTCCGCGCGGGTCACGGCGATCATCACAGTGTCGCCGGGCTGGTGACTGCGCAGCGCGTCGGTCATGTCGTACAGGTTGGCGACGATCTTCGCCCCGACCGCCGTGATGATGTCGCCCCCTTTGAGCCCCGCCTGCTCGGCGGGACTTCCCGCCCGCACCCCGGTGATGCGCACGCCGCCCGGCGAGCTCGTCATGTCGGGAATCGTGCCGAGGTAGGCGCCGTACCCCGAGCCCCCCGTCATGGCCTGGGGTGGAGCGGCGTCCACGAACGTGAGTGGCGCCGCACGGTTGGCGAGCGTCCACGCGACGTCGGCCACAAACGCCGCCACCCGCGCCAGGCCTACGGCGTTGATCTTCTCCCAGCGGTCGGTGCTGCGGTGGTAGTCCTCGTGCAGGCCGGTAAAGAAATGGATCACCGGTCGCTTCGCGGCGAAGAACGACGCGACGTCGGTGGCTTGCCAGCCGTCGCCCGAGGCATTCAGATCGAATCGCTGCACCTCGTTCTGATTGAGCGAGTCGAGGAGATCAGGGAACTCCTTGGCCGTGGCGGCGCCCAGCGCGAGCAGGCGCTCGTTCCGGAGCCGGCCCACCATGTCCATGTTGAGCATGACGTAGATCGAGTCCACCGGCTCGACCAGCGGATGCTGCACGAAATAAGCCGAGCCCAGGTCCCCCAGCTCCTCCCCCGAGAAGGCAATGAACACGATGGTGCGGGCCGGGCGCCGGCCGTGGAGCAGGCGCGCCACTTCGATCAGGGCCGCCGTGCCGGAGGCGTTGTCGTCCGCACCGGGATGCACCCGGCCCGTGCTGTCGGGGTCGAGCGCGCCGAACCCGCCGTACCCGAGATGGTCGTAGTGCGCTCCCACGACGACCACCTCTCCACGCAGCGCGGCGGACGTCCCCGGAAGCACGCCGACGACGTTGGCAGTCGCCGCGCCGCCGAGCTGCGTGTGCATGACGGCGGGTGCGTCGGGGGAGATCGTGAACGGCTGGAGGGACGCACGCAGCCCCGCGCGGGCAAATCCCGCCTGGATGTAGGCCGCGGCCTCCCCGATGCCCTTGGTGCCGACGCCGCGCCCTTCGCGCGCGTCGTCGGCCAGGTAGCGCACGTCGGCGAGGACGCGCCGCGCGGCAGGGGGAAGCGTGTCTTGCGCGACCGCCGCGCCGCCGACGTATGCCAGGATGGCCGCGATCATCGCGATCATGACGCTATATCTACACGTTGCCCACCGCCGCACGGAAGCGGCGGGTGCCGCCTGTGAGCGCAGGCGCTAGATTCCCCGTTCGATGACCCCGGAAGCCCTCGCCACCCAGCTCACGCGCTGTGTGGAGCTGTTCCGCGACCCGAAGCGGACGGAAGAGCAGAAGGCCGCGCTCAGGGACCTCCTGAGCCTGCTGCGAGAGGGCGGCCTCACCCTCCGGCAGGACGGGACCGGCCTGCGTGTGAACGGAGCACAGCTGGAAAGCGCGGCACTCGGACCGCTGATCCACCGGCTGTCGCTGCACAACGTGAGTGAGATCATGATGCCGCGGCAGCCGCCGCCCGGCGAGGTATTCCAGCTCGTCATGGCGATCGCCGAGCGCCCGCGCGCAGACAACGTCGCGACCCGGCTGCGCGCCGCCGGTGCCACCCAGGTGACCGTGACCGTCGGCCCGAGCTCGCCTCGCGTCCCGGACGCACCGCCTGCGGCGCCCGGGTCGGGGCTCGGGACGGAAGGGATTCTGCGCGGCGAGCCGATGACCGACATCGCTTCGCCGCGGGAGCGCGTGGCGGGTGTGCCGTCCGTTACCTACGACCCGGCACCCCCCGCGGCGGGCACCGCGCTCCCCGCGATGGGCACGGCCCACCCATCGGATGATCTGCCTGCGGTACCGGGTGAGGCTCCCTCGTCGCCCGCGCCACCGCCGCCTCCCCCAGTCGCGGCCGCCGCGCAGGCCCTTCCGGCCCCGCCCCCCCCCCCGCCGCCACCGCCCCCGCCCCCCGCCGCTCCGTCGGCGCGCGTGACGCCGCGACCTGCGGGCGGCGGCGTTCCCGAGCGCCCCCGTGTGGAGGTCCCGCCCGCCGCCGCGCGGGGCAAACCGCCCGAGGGTCCGATCGGCGAGCTGGCGCGCAACCCGCAGGGCGCCAACGTAGGCGACGTCCTCGCGGTGCTCGGCCGGCAGGTGGAGACCGCGGTGCGGGCCAATCGCCCCGACCAGGCCCTCGGCATCGTGGCCGCGATCGTCGAGCAGGAGTCGCGCGCCACCGACGCGAGCGCGCGGCGGCACTACGGCATTGCGCTGCGGCGCATGTACACGAAAGCGCTGCTCAGGGACGTGGCCCGGCTGCTCGCGGCGCCGGCACACCGAGCCGAGGCGATTGTCGCGCTGCGGCGGGGCGGCGCGGACGCGGTGGAGGTGTTGATCGAGCTGCTGGTCGGGGCGAAGACGATGGAGGAGCGGCGCGGCGCCTTCGACGCTCTGCGGCAGATGAGCGAGGGAACGGACCAGCTGATTCATATGCTCAAGCACAACGAGTGGTTCGTGGTGCGCAACGTGGCGGAGCTGGTGGGCGAGCTGGCGATGGAGGAGGCGGTGCCCGCCCTCGCCGCGCAGCTGGGGCACGCGGACCAGCGGGTGCGCAAAGCCGTGGCGCTGGCGCTCGCGAAGATCGGCTCACGCAGCGCGGCCGAGCCGCTGCGGCGCGCCCTGCGGGACAAGGCGCTCGAGGTGCGCATGCAGGTGGCGCTGGGAGTCGGGGGCCGCCGCTCGAGCGCACTCGCCATGCCGCTGGTCGTGGCGCTGGAGGAGGAGAAAGACGAGACCGTCCAGCGCGAGCTGCTGCTCGCGCTCGGGAGGATCGGCACGCCGGACGCCGTTCAGGCGCTGATCAAGGTGGTGCAGCCGGCGGGCCGCTTCTTCGGCCGGAAGCCGTTGGCGCTGCGCTTGGCGGGGATCGAGGCTCTCCGCCTCGCCGCGACCGCCGCGGCGGTCGGCACGCTCGAAGGCCTGGCGGGCGACGCCGATGGCGAGGTGAGCGCGGCCGCCCAGCACGCGCTGCGAGAGCTGAAGAAGAAGCGGACGTCTCGAGGCTAGGGCACGAAGTTCGTATCCGGGGTGAGCCGGCGAGCGAACGCCGCGCACAGCCGCGCGGCCCGCTCGAGGTCCTGTGTGGCGACCATCTCGTTGGGGCTGTGCATGTAGCGGCTGGGGACGCTCACCAGGCCTGTCGGGATCCCGCGCAGCGCGTTGTAGATGGCGTCCGCGTCGGTGCCGGTGTCGTGCGGCGCGGCCTGGATGCTGTAGGGGATGTGCTCCGCGTCGGCGCACTCGACCAGCAAATCGAACACCACCGGGCTCACCGCTGAGCCGCGCGACAACGCGGGCCCGCCGCCGAGCTTGTGCTCTCCCGCGCGCTTCTTCTCCGCTCCCGGATAGTCGGTAGCATGCGTGACATCCACGACGAGCGCGACGTGAGGCTCGATGCCCACCGCGCTGGTGCGTGCCCCTCCCCCCGCCCAGGCGATCTCCTCCCGCGTTGTGGCGACGGCGTGCACGCCGGCGTGCTTGGGCCGGTCCGCCGCGAGCAGCCGCAGCGCCTCCGCTACGACGTACGCGCCGATGCGGTTGTCGATGCTGCGGGACACGACCCGGCCGTTCGGGAACTCCTGCACCGCGGCGTCGAGCACCCCCGCGTCCCCCACCCGCACCCGCTCGAGCGCCTCGGCGCGGCTTGCGACCCCGATGTCGATCCACAGGTCCGAGATCTTGGTCACCTTGTCCAGGTCTTCCCGCTTCATCAGGTGGACGGCCTGCTTCCCGATGGCGCCCCGCACCGGCCCCTTCGAGCCGGAGATCATCACCCGCTGCCCGACCAGTACCTGCGAATCCCACCCGCCGATCCCGGCGAAGTAGAGGTAGCCGTCGTCGTCCACGTGAGTGATCTGCACGCCGATCTCGTCGATGTGCCCGGCCAGCATGAGGCGCGGCTTCCCCTTCGGGTGCACGACGCCGACGGAGTTGCCGTGGACGTCCGCGCTCACTTCATCCGCGAAGCGCTTGACTTCCTCGCGCCACACGCGCGCCGGTGCGGTCTCGAACCCCGACGGCCCCGGCGTATCGAGCAATCGCTTCAGGAAGTCCAACGTGCCTTTCGTCATCATCGCCTCCACCAATCCGTGCCCGGCGGTCAACCGCGGATCAAACGCGCCATCAGCTCGGCCGCCTCCACGAGGCGCGGCCCAGGGCGTGAAGTATAGGCACCGCCATCGAGGAACTCGACGCGCCGGGCGAGCAGCGCGCGCGCGTCGTCGGCGGTGACGCGAGCCAGCTCTTGTCGCGCGCGCGCAACGTCGAACCCGCACAGGGCGACGATCACGAGGTCCGGCGCGAGCGCCGCGAGCTCCCCCCAGGGGCGAGCAACCGACGGCGCACCGGACGCGTTGCCCACGTCCAGGCCTCCCGCCAGCGCGACCAGCTCGGGGACCCAATGCCCCGCGACGTAGGGGGGATCGAGCCACTCGAGCACCAGGACACGGGGAGGCGTGGGGCGTGTGACGGGCAACTGCTGCACCCGGCGCAGCCGGTAGCGCAGCCCCGCCACGACCTCGTCCGCCTCGTCGCGCAGTCCGATCGCTTCGCCGACGCGCACCACATCGCCGAGCACGTCCGCCACCGTGTGGGGATGGAGCGTCACGAGCCACGGCGTGGGCTGGAGCGACGTCACCACCCGCTCCAGCTCGGGTCCTGCCGCCGCACACACCGGGCACAGCGACTGTCCGATGAGCACGTCGGGGCGCAGCCGGGCCAGCGTCGCAACGTCGACCTCGACCGTCGCGAGGCCGGACCGCTTCGCGGCCGCCATCCGGGCGTCGATCTCCCGGGAGGGAAGCGTCACGTCCAGGGACGTGCGCGTGAGGCGCGGCAGCGTGGTGACGTCGGGGGGGAAGTCGCACGCGTGCGACACGCCCACCAACAGGCCACTTCCTCCGATCGCCGCAACGATCTCGGTGGCCGCCGGAAGGAGCGACACCACCCGCATGGCGTCAGACTCGTCGGAGGCCGACCCGGTACAGCAGCACCCCCAGCGCGCCGAAGAGGAGCAAGGCGACGAGGCTGGAGGTGGCGAACCCTCCCAGCTTGTGGTACAAGCCGACGGTGTCCGCCAGCCAGTCGGCGCTGCCCTTGGCGCCCGCGATCCCCGCCACCAGGATGCCGGCGATTGCCCCGCCCGCGATCAGCCCGCTCGAGAACAGCACGCCCGGCCCCGACTCGATCTCGGCGAGCGAGCGCCGCTCCGCCGTCATCCTGCGCTCGACCAGCCAGCGAATCACCCCCCCGGCGAACATCCCCGACGAGGTGGACAGGGGCAGGTAGACGCCCACGGCCACGGGCAGGGACTGCACGCCCATCAGCTCGATGCCGATCGTCAGGAACACGCCGATCAAGACGAGGCCCCACGGCAGCCGGTGCGTCAGGATGCCGTCGGTGATCAGCGCCATGAGCGTGGCCTTGGGCGAGTCGAGGCGCTTGAGCTCCCTGCCCTCGTATTCGTGGATGCGCCCGCCGATGCCGGGGTCCACGACGTAGCGGATCTCGCGCGTGGCCGGGTCCACGAGATACTTGCCCGGCGGAACGCCGTTGGTCTCCGTGTACACCCGCAGGACGGGGTAGGACGCCGTGTCGATCCTCGACCCGCCGCCGATGTGGAACCCCGACATCGATTCGTTCAGCACCACGACGTTGCCGTCGGGGGAGCGGCCGCTCGCCGGGGCGGTGAAGCCAGCGCGCGTCTCCGGCACTTCGAACTGGTACGACCGATTGAGGAACGTGAGGGTCCAGCCGACCGCGAGTGCGGCGGCGACGGCGCCGACGAGGATCGCGAGCTGTTGCCGGCGGGGCGTGGCGCCGATGAGGAAACCGGTCTTCAGGTCCTGGGACGTGTTGCCGCCGTTTGCCACCGCGACCGCGATCACGCACGCGATCGAGATGGCGCGCACCCGATCGTCGATGTGGGTCCAACCGAGGACCAGGAAGATCAGGGAGATCGCGATCAAGGAGGCGATCGTCATGCCCGAGATCGGGTTGGCCGAGCTGCCGATCTGCCCGCAGATGCGCGAGGACACCGTCGTGAAGAAGAACCCAAACGCGATGATCAGGGCGGCGCCGAGCAGATTCACGCCGATCTGCGGCAGGAAGGCGACGACGACGGCGAGGGCGAGCGAGCCGAACACCGTGAGGGTGATCGGTAGGTCGTCCTCGGTGCGGAGCCGCTGGCTGACGGCCTGGCCGAGGCGACTCGCTTTCAGGTCCGCAAAACTGGCCTGGAACGAGCTCACGATGGTCGGGAGGGCGCGGGCCAGGGCGATAATCCCCGCGGTCGCGACGGCCCCCGCACCGATATAGAACACGAACGCCGCGCGGATCTCGCCCGCCGACATGTCCTTGATGAGCGCAGTCGCCGGGTACATCGGCGTCGTCATCGTGCCGCCGAACAGCTTGATCGCCGGCATCAACACCAGGTAGGCGAGGCACCCCCCGGCGAAGAGGTACCCGGCGATGCGCGGTCCGATGATGTAGCCCACGCCCATCAGCTCCGGGCCCACCTCCATCCGCACCTCGGCGCCCTGGAACCAGCGCAGCACCTTGGCGGGGTACTCCTGCCACAACTTGAAGGCCGTCATCAGGAACTTGTAGGCGAAGGCCAGCCCGAACGCCTGGAACACGGTCTTCGCATGCACGCCGCCCTTCTCACCCGCGATCAGCACCTCCGCGCAGGCGGTGCCCTCGGGGTAGGGGAGGGTGTCGTGCTCCTTGACGATGAGGGCCCGCCGCAGCGGGATCATCATCAGGACCCCCATCAGCCCGCCCACCACCGCGAGGATCGCGACCCGGCCGATGTCCAGGTCATATCCCATGAGCAGGATCGCGGGGATCGTGAACACCACGCCCGCCGAGACCGAGTCGGCCGCCGAGCCCGTGGTCTGCACGATGTTGTTCTCGAGGATCGTGGAGCGCCCGAGCGCCCGGAAGATCGTGATCGAGAGGACGGCGATCGGGATCGACGCGCTCACCGTGAGGCCGATCTTCAGGGCGAGGTAGACGTTCGAGGCCCCGAAGATGAGTCCCAGGATCACGCCCAGGACGAGCGCACGGGGAGTCAGCTCGGCGGGCGATTGCGTCGCCGGAATATAGGGCTGGTGGTCCGGCATATGGGCGGAGAATGTGGCGCCGGAGGAGCCGGGGCGGTAGAGGACGCTCGGGCCGCGGACGGAACCCTCTCCGACCCCGCGGGGGTAGTACGGGCTCCGCGACGGCAGGGGCCGTCGCACTCGCCGTCTCAACGTTCACCCGGCAGCGCCAGCCATGAATCCACAACCGGACCCGCTCTTCGGGGATCTCCAGCGTGTGCTCGCCGGTCGCTACGACCTCGAGCGCCGCCTCGGCCACGGGGGCATGGGGATCGTATTTCTGGCCCGGGAGCTGCACCTCGAGCGGCGGGTGGCGATCAAGCTGCTGCCGCCGGCGAAGGCCCGGGACGTAGTGGCGCGCGAGCGCTTCCTGCGCGAGGCGCAGACCGCTGCCAAGCTCTCCCATCCCAATATCGTCCCGATCTTCACCGTGCATCAGGAGGGAGACTTCGTCTTCTTCGTCATGGCGTACGTGCAGGGGGCGACGCTCGGGGAGCGCGTGCGCGACCGCGGTCCCGTGACGCCGGCGGAGGGCGCCAGGCTGTTGTGCGAAGTCGCTTCGGCGCTGGCGTATGCACACGAGCACGGCGTGGTGCACCGCGACGTGAAGCCGGACAACATCCTGCTCGACGCCGTCACGGGTCGCGCGCTCGTGTCGGACTTCGGGATCGCCCGGGTCGGCCCGGGCGCCGGCACGACGGGACCGCGGGAGGTCGTGGGCACCGCCGAGTTCATGGCCCCCGAGCAGGCGGCGGGCGGCGCGGTCGATGCGCGCAGCGACCTGTACTCGCTCGGCGTGGTCGGCTATTACGCCCTGTCGGGATGCCTCCCGTTCGAGGGGCCGAACGGCTATGCGCTCCTGGCGCAGCACATCGCCGAGCCGCCGCCGCCCCTCTCGTCGGTCGCGCCCGCCGTCCCGCGCCGGCTCACGGCCGTGATCGACGCGTGTCTCGCGAAAGACCCGTCGGCCCGCCCCGCGAGCGGGGCCGCGCTCGAGGCGGCCGTCCGTCGCGCCATGGCGGAGTACACGTCGCCGCCTCTCGAGATACGGGCCTTCCTGGTGGAGAGCCGGTTGCTCTCCACCCCAGCCGTGATCTACGGCATCGCCGCCGGCCTCGCCGTGCCGCTGCTCGCGCTCACGCTGCTCACTGCAGAGCAGCGCGTCCACGCGATCGCGGCCGCCGTCGGTATCGGGTGGATCCTGCTGCTCCCGGTCGCCTTCATGTATTCGCGGGTGCGCCGTCTCCGCCTCGCGGGCTTCCGGCGGCACGATCTCACCGACGCGATCGAGGCCGAGCTCGCCCGCCGGCGCGAGGAGGCGGCGTTCCTCTACGGTGCGGGCCCCTCGCGGCTCGAGCGCGCGCTCCGCGCGGTGTGCTACGCGGCGACCGCGGTCGTGGGTGGGTTGACCTGGCTCGCGGAGCGCGCTCCCGACCTCGTGGCGGCAGGGACGCTGCCGATCGTGTTCTGGACGGCGGCCGCCGCGGCCCTGCTCGCCGCCCTCGGGGCGCGGGCGCGCACGGAGCACCGCACGGACCCCAAGCGGGAGCGCCGGCTGCGTTTCTGGCGGGGCCCCCTGGGGCGGTCGCTGTTCCGGGTCGCCGCTATCGGCATCGGGCCGAGAAGCGGTCGCGCCCCGAGGGAAGCCGCTCCCCCATCGCCCGACCTCACGGTCGGGGTCGTGGGGGAGCGGTTCTTCCAGGGGCGGGCAGAGCAGGTGACCTGACCGCCGCCAGTCTCTCCCCCGCTTCCCGCAGCTGCTCTTCCGTCTTGCAGAAGGCGAAGCGCACGAGGGTGCGGCCCAGCTCGGGTCGGCTGAAGAAGCTCGAGCCGGGCACGGGGGCGACACCCGCCTCGCACGTGAGCCAGCGCGCGAACGCGGCGTCGGGGAGGTCGGAGAGAGCGGAGAAATCGGCGAGGATGTAGTAGGCGCCCTGCGGCGGCGTGCAGCGGAATCCGGCGGCCACGAGCGCGGCGTGCATCACGTCGCGACGCGCCCGGTAGTCGCGTGCCAGGCCGGCGTAGTAGTCGGGGCCCAGCGTCTCGAGGCCCGCGGCCACGGCTTCCTGGAGCGGGGCGGGCGCGCCCACGGTGAGAAAGTCGTGCACCTTGCGGATGGCGTCCGTCGCCTGCGGCGGCGCGACGATGGTGCCGATGCGCCAGCCCGTGACGCTGAACGTCTTCGAGGCGCCGCTGATGGTAATCGTCCGCTCGCGCATGCCATCGAGTGTGGCGATCGGGATGTGCTTGCCTTCGTAGTAGATGTGCTCGTAGATCTCGTCCGTCACGGCGTACACGTCGTGCCGTCGGCACAGCTCGGCGATGCTCTCGAGCTCGCGGCGCGACAGCACGCGCCCGGTGGGGTTGTTGGGCGTACAGACGATGATGGCGCGGGTGCGGCTGGAGAACGCCGCGGCGAGCCGCTCCAGGTCGAGCTCCCCCGCGGTCGCGAGGGGCACGTACACCGGCTTGGCGCCGCACAGGATCGCGTCGGGCCCGTAGTTCTCGTAGAACGGCTCGAACACGATCACCTCGTCCCCCGGATCCACGACGGCGAGCAGCGCGGAGGCCATCGCTTCGGTGGCGCCGCAGGTCACGACGATCTCCGCTTCGGGGTCGACCGTCAGCCCGTACCACTCGGCGTATTTCCGCGCGAGCGCGTCGCGCAGTCGCTTGGTGCCCCAGGTGATCGCGTACTGGTTCACGTCGTCCCGGATGGCGCGCGCCGCCGCCTCCTTGAGCACCTCGGGGGCGGGGAAGTTGGGGAACCCCTGGGCCAGATTGATCGCGCTGTGCTCGTTGGCGAGCCGGGTCATGCCCCGAATCACGGATTCGGTGAAGCCGTGGGTGCGGAGGGCGGTGTGCATAAAAAAACTTCGTTGAGGGAAGGCGTGGAGGGAAGTCTCCACGCCCTTTCTCCCCGTCTCGTTGCTTTACAGTTTCAATTTCAGATCTATATCTACGAGAATCGCGCTCGGCGTCCGCAAGAACACCACGCGATCCGCCGTGCGGTGGATGACCATCCTCACCGGCGGCCCTTTGCCCTTGCCGCGCCCGCGGTTGCCGGCGCGGTACCACACGACGACGTCGGGCCCGCTGTTCTCGACCCGCACCACCTCGTAGCCCCGCTTCACCAGGACGTCCCTGGTGACGACCAGCGCGCGGTCGTTCGTGACCGCGTATTTCTTGGGACCCCTCCCCTGCGCGCCCGCCGAGCCGGCGACCGCGAGCAGGAAAAGCAGCATCAGCCCGAGGCGATTCCTCATACGGTCCTCCTTATTTTAGCAGCAGCTTCGCGATCGTGTGCAGCTGCATGTTGCTCGTGCCTTCGTAGATCGTGCCGATCTTGGCATCACGATAGAACTTCTCCACCGGGTACTCCTTGGTGTAGCCGTAGCCGCCGAACAGCTCGAGCGCGAGCGACGTGACGCGCTCCGCCACCTGCGAGGCGAACAGCTTCGCCATTGCGGCCTGCATCGTGTACGGCTCCCCGAGGTCCTCGAGCCGCGCCGCGTTGTACACCATCAGCCGCGCCGCCTCGAGCTCGGTGGCCGCCTGGGCCAGCTGGAACTGCACGCCCTGGAACTCGGCGATCGGCTTACCGAACTGGTAGCGCTCGCGCACGTACTTGAGCGCGGCATCGAGGGCGCCGCGCGCCACGCCGATCATCTGGGCGCCGATCCCGATCCGCCCGGTGTTGAGCGTCTCGATCGCCACCTTGTACCCCTTCCCCACCTCGCCGATCACGTTCGCCGCCGGCACCTCGCACTGATCGAGGATCAGCTCCGTGGTCGAGGACGCCCGGATGCCGAGCTTGTCCTCCCTCTTCCCGACCGCGAAGCCCTTGAAGCCGCGCTCCACGACGAAGGCGGTGATGCCCTTGTACGCGAGGGAGAAATCCACGCTCGCAAAGATGACATACAGTCCGGCCTCGACACCGTTCGTGATCCACAGCTTGCGGCCGTCGAGGGTCCAGCGATCGCCCCGGCGCGTCGCCTTGGTCTGGAGCCCGAAGGCATCCGACCCGGATGCCGCCTCGGAGAGCGCGTAGGCGCCGATGAGATCGGTGGCGAGGCGGGGGAGGTAGCGCTGCTTCAAGTCCTCGCTCGCCCACTTGAGGAGCAGCGCGTTGACCAGGGTGTTCTGGACGTCCACGAAGATCGCCGTGGAGGCGTCCACCGCGGACAGCTCTTCGACCGCGAGCACGCTCATCATGAGGGTCCCGCCCGCGCCGCCGTGCTGCTCGCCGATCTCGATGCCCATGAGGCCGAGCGCGAACAGCTTCGGGAACAGCGCCGGATCGAGCGCCGCCGCACGCTCCATCGTCGCCACGCGCGGCCGCACCTCCCGCTCGGCGAAGTCCCGCACCGTGTGACGGAAGAGCGCCTCCTCTTCCGTCAGCTTGGTCAAAGGTGCAGCGGTGGCGACCTCGGGCATCGTGCTCCGAATCTACCCCTCGCACCCGCCCGCCGCCGCGTCGCTCTACCCCTCATCGGTCCTTGAGCCTCCGCACGAACTTGATGCCGAGCTTCACGGCGAGGGGCTTCCCCGAATACCCGGCTGTCGCGCTCAGCCCAGCGCGTCCCGCAGGAAGGCCAAGGTGAGCGCCCACGCCTGCGCGGCGGCGCTGCCGAGGAAGCTGGGGCGCGCGTCGCAGAAAAACCCGTGCTCCGCCTCCGAGAACTCCACGTTCACGTAGGGTTTCCCCGCTGCGGCGAGCGCGTCCACCACGGCCCGCCGCTGCTCGGGCGGGATGCTGCGGTCACGGCCGCCCCAGAAGAGGAGCAGCGGTGCCTGCGCGCGCGGCGCTCGGTCGAGCAGCACCGGCGCGATGCCGCCGCCGTAGAACGACACCGCGGCCCGGAGCGGGACGGGGGACGTGGCCGCGACGAACGACACGCGTCCTCCCATGCAATAGCCCACGGCCGCGAGCCGGCGCGCCTCGGTGTCTCGGTCGGCAGCGAGCCACGCGTGGGCCGCGGCGATGTCGGCCTCCAGGCCCGGTACTGTGATCGCCTGGAAGTGGGGCTGCACGGCGGCGAAGTGTCCGTACGCGCCCTCGAAGCCGGGCGGCGCCGTGCGGTGGAACAGCTCGGGCGCGATCGTCACATAGCCCGCGCGGGCGAAGCGCCCCGCCACATCCTTGATGTGCGCGTTGACGCCGTACGCTTCCTGAAACAGCAGGATGCCGGCGTGGGGGCCGGGGCCGTCGGGCCGCGCCACGTGGGCGCGCATCGTGGTGCCGTCCGCGACCCGCAGCTCGATCGACTCCGCTCGCATCGTCCGAGGGTCCGGCGTTCAGTCGGCGGGCGCGGCCTGCGGCGCGGGGTGCCGGCGGCGGAACAGGTTGCGGAGCGACACGCCCTCGAGCCTCCGCTGCACGTCGTCCAGGTAAGTGTAGATCACCGGCGTCACGAACAGGGTGATGAACTGCGAGAAGGCGAGCCCGCCCACGACCGCGATGCCGAGTGGGCGGCGCGACTCCGAGCCCTGGCCCACGCCGAGCGCGATCGGCAGGGTGCCCATGAGCGCCGCCATCGTGGTCATCATGATCGGCCGGAACCGGATGCTGCACGCCTGCAGAATCGCGTCGTGGGCCGACTTGCCCTCGATGCGCTGCGCCTCCAAGGCGAAGTCGATCATCATGATGCCGTTCTTCTTCACGAGCCCCACGAGCATGATGACGCCCACGAACGCGTAGACGCTCAGGTCCACGCGGAATATCAAGAGCGTCAACAGGGCGCCGAACCCGGCGAACGGCAGCGCCGAAAGGATCGTCAGCGGGTGGATGAAGCTCTCGTACAGGATCCCGAGCACCATGTAAATCACGAACACGGCGAGAACGAGCAGCAACAGCAGCCCACCCTGGCTCGACTGGAACGCCTGGGCGGTGCCCGAGAAGCTGGTGGTGATGCTGGACGGCAGCGTCTGGCGCGCGATCCGCTGGACCTCCGCGACCGCTGTCCCGATTGCGACTCCGGGCCGCAAGTCGAACGAAATCGTGACGGACGGCAGCTGTCCCGAGTGGCTCACGGTGAGCGGGCCGACGCTCGACGTGAGGGTGGCGAGCGAGGCGAGCGGTACCAGCGGGCCGTTGCGCGAGCGGATGTACAACAGGCTCAGCGCCGAGAGATCCTGCTGGTAGTCGGGGAGGAGCTCCATCACGACCCAGTACTGATTGGTCGCCGTGTAGATGGTCGAGACCTGAGCGGAGCCGTATGCGCCGTACAACGCTTCCTCGACCTGCTGCGCGGTGACGCCGAGCGCCGCGGCTCGGTCCCGGTTGATCGTCACCGTCGCCTGCGGGTTCGAGATCTGCAGGTCGCTCGTCACGTTCAGCAGATCGGGGAGCTTGGCCAGCGCCGCGGTGAGCCGCGTCGAGTTGTCGTACAACGCGATCCGGTCGGGGCTCTGGAGCGTGTACTGATACAGGCTCTTGGTCCGGCGGCCCCCGATCTGGATCGGGGGCGGGTTCTGCAGGAACACCTGGATACCGGGGATGCCGGACAGCTTGCCGTTGAAGTAGCGGATCAGCTGATCCACGCTCATGCGGCGCTGGGAGCGGGGCTTGAGCTGCATGAAGACGCGACCCTGGTTGATCTGGCCGCCGCCCAGGAACGACATCGTGGCGTCCACGTTGGGATCCTGCTGCAAGATGGCCATCACCTGGAGCTGATGCTGGACCAGGTCGTCGAACGACGTTCCCTGGACAGTCTCCGTGGTTCCGAAGATCTGGGAGTTGTCTTCACTCGGCAGGAACCCCTTGGGTACTACGATGAACAGCGCGACGGTCGCCACCAGCACGACGCCCGAGAAGACGAGGGCGGGGGCCCGACGCTGCATGACCCACGCCAGGCTGTCCTCGTAGCGGCGCAGCACGCGTTGGTAGACGTGCTCCGAGGCCTCGTAGAACCGGCCGTGATGGGCCTCGCGCGACGGCTTGAGGAAGCGGCTGCAGAGCATCGGCGTCAGGGTCAACGAGACGACCCCCGAGACGAGAATCGCCGCGCCGATCGTCACGGCGAACTCGTGGAACAGGCGCCCGATGATCCCGCCCATGAAGAGGACAGGGATGAAGACCGCCGCGAGCGACAGCGTCATGGACAGGATCGTGAAGCCGACCTCGCGCGCGCCCGCGAACGCCGCCTCCATCGGCCTTTTCCCCTTCTCCATGTGACGCACGATGTTCTCGAGCATCACGATGGCGTCGTCCACCACGAACCCGACCGACAGAGTGAGCGCCATCATCGAGAGGTTGTCGAGGCTGTAGTCGAGCGCGTACATCACCGCGAACGTCCCCACCAGCGAGAAGGGAAGAGCCAGGCTCGGAATGACGGTGGCGGACAGGTTCCGGAGAAACAGGAAGATCACCAGCACGACGAGACCCAGGGTCAGGAACAGCGTGAACTGCACGTCGTGCAGGGATGCGAGAATGGACGCCGAGCGGTCGGAGCGGAGCTGCAGGTCCACCGAAGGGGGGAGCAGCTGCTTGAGGCTCTCCATGACGGTGCGCACGCGGGCCGCGACGGCCACGGTGTTCGTGCCAGGCTGTCGCTGGATGGCGAGCACGATGGCGCGGCTGCCGTTGAACCACGCGGCGCTCTTGTTGTCCTGGATGTCGTCGAGCACCCGCCCCAGGTCCTGGAGCCGCACGGGCGCGCCGTTGCGGTACGCGATCACGAGGGGCCGGAACGCGGCCGCGTCCTGTAGCTGCCCGTTGGCTTGGACGGTGTAGGCGCGATGCGGTCCCCACAGAATGCCCGTTGGCAGATTCACGTTGCCAGCGGCGACGCCCGCCGCGACCTCGTCGATCCCGATGGCGCGGGTCGCCAGGGCCTTGGGGTCGAGCTGGATGCGTACGGCGTATTTGGCGGCGCCGTACACATTGACCTGGGCCACGCCGTCCACCATGGACAGGCGTTGCGCGATGAACGTCTCGGCGTACTCGTCCAGCGCGGGCAGCGACAGCGTGTTGGAGCTCAGCGCGTAGTAGATGATCGGCTGATCGGCGGGGTTCACCTTCTGATACGACGGCGGCAGGATGCCGGTCGGCAGCTGACGCAGGGTCTTGGAGATCGCCGCCTGCACGTCCTGCGCGGCCGCGTCGATGCTGCGGTCCAGCGTGAACTGGAGCGTGATGCTGGTGTTGCCCAGGCTCGACGAGGAGGTCATTTGGTCCACGCCGGCGATCGTGGAGAACTGCTTCTCGAGGGGCGTCGCCACGGCGGACGCCATGGTCTCCGGGCTCGCCCCCGGAAGGCTCGCGCTCACCTGGATCGTGGGGAAATCCACGTTCGGGAGATTGCTCACCGGCAACAGGCGGTACGCCATGAGGCCGAAGACGAGGATGCCCACCATGACGAGCGTCGTCATGACGGGCCGCTTGATGAACAGCTCGGACAGGCTCACTTGTCCGCCTCCACGTCCCCGCCGGCGCCGGACGTCCCCCCGCCTTTTACTTCGACCGCCGCCCCGGCGGTGAGGCGCAGCTGGCCGTCGGTCACAATCTGCTCCCCCACCTGCACACCCGCCCCCCGGGTGAGAATCGCATACTGGCCGGCGGTACGCTCGACGGTCACCGGTTGCGACCGCGCCGTGCCATCCTGATTGACGATGAACAGGTAGGTCCCCTGCTGCCCGGTCATCACCGCCTGCGACGGAACGACCAGGGCGCTGTCCTCGACGTACAGCTGCAGGCGCACGTTCAGGAACTCGCCCGGCCAGAGCGCGTTGTCCCGGTTCGGGAACTCCGCCTTGAGAAGCACGGTCCCGGTGGCCGTGTCCACGCTGTTGTCCACGAAGGTCAGCTCTCCCGCGCTGAAGGCCGTGTCCTGCTTCGAAGGGCTCACGAGCACAGGGAGCCGGTTGCGGCGGTAGCGCTGGATGGCTGCGAGGTTCTGCTCGGGAACCGCAAAGCGCACCAGGATCGGATGGATCTGGTTGATCACGACCAGTGGGTCTGCGGAGTTGGCCCGCACCAGGTTGCCCTCGCGTACCAACAGGCGTCCGGTGCGCCCGGAGATGGGCGCGCGGATCGTCGCCCACTCGAGGTTGAGCTGGGCGTTGGCCACCATGCCGGAGTCGGCTCGCACCGTGGCGGCGAGGGCGTCGGCGTTGGCGCGCTTCTCCTCGTAGTCCTGCTTGGTGACGTAGTCCTGCTTCACAAGCTCGGCGTAGCGCTCAGCCTCGAGCCGGGCGTTCTGGGCCTGGGCCTGGTCGCGCGCCAGCATCCCTCTGGCCTGGTCGAGGGCTGCCTGGAACGGCCGCGGGTCGATTTGGAAGAGGACCTGGCCCGTCTCCACGCCGTCCCCTTCGTGGAAGGTGACCTGAGTGAGGATGCCCGTCACCTGAGACTCGACGGCGGCCGTCTGCCGTGGCTCGGCGGTGCCCGTGGCGGTGAGCTCGACCGGAATGGCGCGCTGCGCCGCGCGGGCGACGGTAACGGGGACGCGGGACGGCCCGCCTGCTCCTCGCCGCCCGCAACTCACGGCGAGGAGCAAGCCCATGGTGAGGGCGGCGGTCGAACGCGTCATCTCATGGTTCCCGTCGTGTCGGTCTGGAGATGCAGCGGGCTGCTCCCGTCGAGGCCGAGAATCCCGGCGTCGTGCGCGAGCGCGGCGAGCGCGACGTACCAGGAGAAGCGGGCCTGGATGCTCTGCGCGCGCGCGTCGGCCAGCGCCGCCTGTGCGGTGAGCAGGTCGAGCAGGGAGCCGGCCCCGGCCCGGTACCGTCCCAGCGCCACCTGCTCCGACTGCGTCGCGCTGGCGAGCAGGTCGGCGCTGGTGCGAACCCGCTGCGTGGCCGTGCGCAACGCGTAGTAGGAGTTGAACACCTGGTAGATCACCTGCTGTTCCAGCCCCCGCTCCGCCTGCGCCGCCGCCTGGGCGGCGGCGGCAGCGGCTTTCACGTTGTAGATCTGCGACCAGCCGGAGAAGAGGGGGACCTGTAGCGTGAGCGTGGCGGTGTAGCTGTTACCGTAGGTCGGGTTGTTGAAGAAGTACGTCTCGCCGCCGCTGCCGCCGACCGAGAGGGAAGGCAGCGCCTGCGAGCGCGCCACGCTGACGCGCGCCTGGGCAGCGCGTGCCTCGGCCCGGGCGGCGGCCAGGTCGGGACGCTCGCGCGCGGCGCGCTCGATGAGCGTGTCCACGCTATCGGTGATGCCCAACGGGAGCGTGGTGTCGCCGGGCGGCGCGATGTCGTAGGGGAGGTTCGCGGGGAGCCCCATGGAGAGCGCGAGCGCGCCGCGCGTCGTCTGCAGCTGGCCCTCGGTCGATTCCAGGGCGAGCTGCGCCTGGGACAGCGCCGTCTTCGCCTGCAGCGCGTCGGCGATCGTGGCGAGCCCCACCTGGTGCCGCTGGTTCGCCGCCGCGAGGTTGGTTTGGGCTTCCTTGAGCGTCGTCTGCTGGGCGGCGAGCAGCGCCTTGGTGCCCATGTACTCGAAGTACGCCTGCTGGACGGCGAGGACGACGTTCTGCACCGTCGCGTTGTGCGTCCAGTCGGCGCCGAGCAGCGCCTCGCGCGCCTCGCCGATCGAGCCGCTCCGGCCCCCGAAGTCGAGCAGCAGCCACGACAGGTTGAGCGTGGGGCCGTAGAACTGCTGCCCCGTGACGGATGAGAAGCCAGTGGGAGCCCGCTTCAGGGCGTTGGCCGTTGCGTCGATCGAGAGCGTCGGCCACCACTGTCCCTTGGCCGCGCCATAGCTCGCTGCGGCCGCGCGGGCCTGCGCCCAGGAAGCACGCGTCGCCGTGTTGTTCCGGAGGGCGATATCGATCACGTCGGTGAGCTTGAGCTGCTGGACCCGCGCGGCGAGCTCGGGCGGGAGGGCGGGGAGCGGCGCGGGGGCCGACTGCGCGTCACGCTGGGGCGGCGGCGTCCAGAAGCCCGCGACGCCGGCGACGCCGGGGGGGTTGCCGAAGCAGCCGAGCGACAGGGCGCCGAGGGCGACGAATGCCGCTGCGCGGGGAGATGTGGTCGTCATGCACATACGTTGTGGCGCCGCCTGAGCAAAGGGAATACCGGGCGGGGGGTTGTTCCCCGGTCATACGCACCAGGGTGAGCAGTGTTGGACGCCCGGTGACCTGCCAAGAGATGCCGGCAACGAGCACCGACCAATTAGGATGATGTGGATGGGGAAATGCTTGGGGCTTCTCAAGAAGCTGAGGGCTGAACGGTGATATCGGACGTCTCCACCCGGCTCGACAAATGGCTCTGGGCCGCCCGGCTCTTCAAGACGCGAGCGCTCGCCGCCGATGCGATCGCGGGCGGTAAGGTGCAGGTGAACGGCGCGCGCGCCAAGCGAGCGAAAGCATTGCAGGTGGGTGACCGCGTCCGCGTGCGCCACGGGCCGTATGAGTACCACCTGACCGTGCAGGCGCTCTCGGCGCGGCGCGGCCCGGCGGCCCAAGCGGCGCTGCTCTACGTGGAAGATCCGGAAGGCAAGCGCGCGCGCGAGGCGCTCGCCGCACAGGTCAAGCTCCTCCCCGCTCCCGCGTTTCGGGGCAAGGGCCGGCCGACCAAGAAGCAGCGCCGCGAGATTGAGCGGTGGAAAGGGGAGCCGTCAGCTTGACGGCGCGGCGACCGGG
>WNGJ01000354.1_pt2 | contig 40107 bp, 31 predicted proteins | sample 5400611 | NCBI WGS metagenome assembly WNGJ01 (sample SAMN13153375, study PRJNA577476) | soil metagenome | isolation source: 40 cm soil or saprolite under Garry oak tree replicate 1 | place: USA:California | collected 2016-06-15
GTCGCCACCGGCCTGCTCTATGGAAACACCGACGCCGAGCGCGAAGCCGCGCTGACATCCGCCGAGCCCCTTGCGCTGCCCTGGATCGCATCCGCGCTCGCCCATCTGCAGGACGTGCTGGCGGACCTGACCAGCGCGGCCCCCCAAGTGCGGCAAGAGTGATTGACGAACTTGCACACGCAATATCTGCCAGCGAATCCGACGGGCGCAGGGACGCGGGAGGGGTACCCTGCGCCCGCGCTGCCTCAGGGCAGCGTCCAGCGCTGGTTCGGCCCGTCGTTGCAGGTCCAGATCTCCAGCTGAGTACCGTTCGTGGTGCTGCGGCCAGGATCGTCGAGGCACTTGCCGGAGTGCGGGTTCACCAGTTCCTTGTTGGACGCCGGCCGCCAGACCTGGTTCCAGCCGCCATTGCAGGTCCAGATCTCGATCTTGGTGCCATTGGCGGTCTTCGCGCCGGTGATGTCCATGCACTTGCCGTTGATCCGCAGGGTGCCAGCTGCCATCACGGCCCATCTCTGGGCTGCGGTGCCGTTGCACGAGTAGAGGTCGACCTTGGTGCCATTCACCGTGCCGTCATGGAAGTCGTCGACGCACTTGCCCGCCATGGCGGACGTGATCGGGCCGGTCGGCGGGCCACCGCCGACGACGATCGCATGGCTGGCCTCGCAGCTGCCCTGGCCGCCGGCGCCGTCATTGGCCCAGGTGGTCTGCATGGCAAAGGTGCCGGTGACAAGCGACAGGTCGAACGATCCTCCGCTCGTACCCGGGCTGATCCACGCGCACTTGTCACCGTTCTCCCCGCCGGAGTTGTCCGTCCATCCGCCGGGCGGGTTCTGATCGGTGATCGTCTCGGCATACTCATGGCCGTTGACGATCGAAACTCCGTCCAGGGTCCCGGGCGAGTTGACGAAACCCTGCCCACAGGAACCGCCCGCGTCGGTCACGTACGGCATGTTGGTGAACGCGATGTCACCATAGGGCGAGGAGGCCGCGCCGCCGCTGAGCGTGCTGTCGCCGTTGTAGTCGTGCCAGGCGCAGAACTGGCCGGCCGGGGTGTTGAAGCCGTCCGGCTTCGTCCCGGGTGGCGACAAGATGTCGTACTGCGCATCGCGGTTCGCCGTCGCGGTGGTGTTCCCGAAATGGGCGGCGGCCCTGATGGCCTCGAGCGCTAGCTGGTGACCGGTCGCCTGCACCGGCGAGGCCGCCGACTCGTCGGCCCACACCCCGGCCAGCGGCGGGCTGGTGGGGTAGGCGACGTGCGCCGACCCGGACGGGCACGACTGCGAACCCGGGGCAACCCCCTGGCAGTACTGCGTCATCACCCCGGACCACAGTTCCGCCTTGGTGCCAAGTCCCTTGAACAACCGCTGCAGGTACGGCGCCGCACCGGAGCGGTCACCGGACAGGGTCGTGCTCCCGCTGCCGTCGGTGCCGGTGCTTCCCCACTGCGACCCGTAGAACACCAGGTACACCTTCTCCTTGCCGGTCGTCACCCCGATCCCGTCGATCCCGCCACCGTAGCTGAGGTCGTTCGCCGAAGCGGCGAACCTGGCGGGTGCGGCCGGGCGCGCCGCCGCCCACGACCTCATCTTGGCGGCGGCCGGCCGCATCGGCACCACGCCATGGCGGTACGCATGCCCCGTCGCGGGCGAATACGGATTCGCCACGCCGCCGCCCGGCATCCGAGCCGCCGGCGCGGCAGGCGCGGCAGACACTGTGGCCGCTGAACCGAGCGCTAAGACCGCCGCAGCCGGCACGATCAGGCTGACCCTGACTCCGGCGCCCGCCGGCGCACGGAGTCCGGCACCAACAAGAACTCGCAGCGACGATCTCCGCATTGCCTCTCCCTCGCGCGGGTATCGAACCGGGCATCCAACGACGAAGCACCGCGCCGGCTTCGGCGGCGAGCCGGCCCGCGCCAGCCCGCCGCGGCGCGCCCGGCGACCATGATGCCAGGAAAGGCACCATCTTCCTCGGATATGGGACATCGCCCAGTCAGACGTGACTCTTCGGTTATGTTCCGGTGATAGATAGTTCGGACCAAAAATTTCCTGTTGCCTGCATTTGCCGGCCCGGTACCGTCCCGCACGCCGCGCACGCGGAGCCCGCCCCGCGGGCGCGGCGCCGTGGATCCGCCCGCTACTGTCGTGATAACGTTGTCAATGGCGATGAGCAGGCAGGGGATGGGTTCGGGGCACCTTGAAAGTGCCGCACTGTGAGCCGGGGATGCCGCGCGGGTATGCTCCAGCTCACATCTAGTTAAGAGGTCTAGCTAAGAGGTCTAAGGCCGTGTCCGACGCACCAGCCTTGCCGGGGGAGACCGAGTTTCCACCCCTTCGGGCAGCAGATCACCGCGCGCCAGCCGGTGGCCGTCCGACGATGAAGGACGTCGCCGCGCGGGCCGGCGTGGGCCTGAAGACCGTCTCCCGCGTGGTCAACGGCGAGCCCGGGGTAACCCCGGGCACGGCGCAGCGGGTAGTCGCCGCGATCGAGGCACTCAGCTTCCGGCGCAACGACAGCGCACGTGTGCTGCGCAAGGGGCAGACGGCGTCGATCGGCCTGGTGCTCGAAGACGTCGCCAACCCCTTCTACTCGGCCCTGGCGCGTGCCGTCGAGGACGTGACGCACCGCAACGGATCTTTGCTGTTCATGGGGTCGAGCGACGAAGATCCCGAACGGGAGCGCAAGCTGACGCTGACCTTTTGCGCTCGCCGGGTCGACGGCCTGATCATCGTCCCGGCCTCCACCGATCACACCTACCTGCTGCCAGAGATCGCCGCGGGCATCGCCGTCGTCTTCGCCGACCGGCCACCCGGCGTGCTCGACGCCGACGTGGTGCTCACGGACAACGTGGGCGGGGCGCGGGACGGGGTGCGCCATCTCATCAGCCAGGGCCACCAGCGAATCGGCTATATCGGCGACGCGCCGCGTATCTACACGGCCGGGCAGCGGCTGCGCGGGTACTCCGGCGCGATGGCCGCCGCGCACCTGCCGATCGAAGAACACTGGGTGGCCATGGCCCTCGCCCAGCCCGAGGTCATCCGGCGGGCGCTCGGCCGGATGCTGGACGGGCCCGTACCGGTGACCGCGCTGCTGTGCGGGAACAACCGGATCAGCGTCACCGTGCTCCGCGAGCTCGCGGCCCGCGCGGCCCCGGTCGCCATCGTGGGTTTCGACGACTTCGAGCTCGCCGACCTGCTGACCCCGGGTGTGACGGTGGTGGCGCAAGATCCGGCGCAAATGGGCCACATCGCGGCGGAGCTGCTGTTCCGGCGCCTTTCGGGCGAGCAGGGTCCCGCGCAGCGAATCGAGCTCCCGACCCGCCTGGTGATCCGCGGATCCGGTGAGATCCCGTCGCCATGCCCGCCGCGAGCTCGGCCATAATCGTTACTGCGCGCGCCGGGGCTGTCCCGGTTCCTTATCCCGGTTTAACGTGGACTCCGGCAGCCTGGCCAAGGGACGTGTGCCCGGTCGGCGCCACCGCGGCGTGTGGCACGCGCGCGACCAGGCCGGTACGGTCTGTGCACAAGCACTGGCAGGCAGGAAGCAGGTCGAGACGGGTAATGGGCAAGGCCAGCAGGAGCAAGCAGCGGCTGAGCACGCGGGAGAAGATCGCGGTCCAGCGGGTGGCCGAGCGGCGCGCTCAGGTGCGTACGCGGGTCTCCCTGGTGATCGGCAGCACGGTCGCGGTCGTCGCCATCGTGGCGGCGTTCGTGATCATAAAGAGCATGTCTCATTCGTCGGGCGCGGGCGCCCTGCCGAAGGGAACGGCGCTTTCCACCATCGTCTCCGACGTGACGAACGTCCCGGCGTCCACGCTGGCCGCGGTCGGCAAGGGCACCATCGCGACGCCGCCGTCGAAGCTGCCGGGACAGCCGGCCCTCACCTCGGCCGGCAAACCGGAGATCGTGTACGTCGGCGCGGAATACTGCCCGTACTGTGCCGCCGAACGCTGGTCGATGGCGGTGGCGCTCAGCCGGTTCGGCACCTTCTCCAACCTCGGCGTCACCCACTCCGACACCGCCGACGTGTTGCCGAACACGAAGACGCTGACGTTCTACAAGTCCAGCTACACGAGCAACTACGTCGTCTTCAGCCCGGTCGAGCAGACCGATCCCAACAAGAAGCCGCTGCAGCAGATCACCCCGCAGCAGAACGCGCTCGTGGCCAAGTACGACGCGCCGCCATATGTCTCCACGTCAAACCAGGGCGCCATTCCGTTCGTCGACTTCGGCAACAAATATCTGGTCAGCGGCGCCAGCTACAGCCCACAGGTGCTGCAGGGCAAGTCCTGGGCGCAGATCTCGGCCGCGCTTGCCAACCCGTCGAGCCCGATCGCCAAAGCCGTCGACGGGACCGCCAACGTGCTCACCGCGACGATCTGCAAGCTGACGAGCAACCAGCCGGCCAACGTCTGCACCGCACCATCGATCGCTGCGCTGAGCGGGCAACTGTGATGTCCAGGACCAGATCTCGAAACAAGGGCCGGGCCAAGACCCGGGGCCAGGGACAAGCCCGGAGCCAGGGACAGCCGAAGGCCCAGGCCAGGGGCGGCAGACCCACAGGTGCCGCGGCCCGCCCCGCGGGCGACGCCGCCCGCGCCGCCTCCGTGCCCGGTGCGCGCGGCCCGAACGGCGACGTGAGCAAGCTAGCGGCACAGGCAGCGGCGAACGGCGTGCGGTCCAGCGCGGAGCCGCGGCCCACCGTGATCGGCGGCCCGCCGGCCTGGGTTCAGCTCACCACCTTCGTCCTGTCGATCGCCGGGCTCGCCGTGTCGGTCTACCTGACGATCGCTCACTACTCCGCCGGGGTCAGCCTCGCCTGCCCGGAGACCGGCACGATCAACTGTGCGAAGGTCACCAGCAGCCCGGAGTCGATCGTCTTCGGGATCATCCCGGTCGCGGTTCTGGGGCTCGCCTTTTTCGTGTTCATGGTCGCGGTCAACAACCCGCTGGCCTGGCGCTCGCCGCTGCGGGTGATCCATCTTGCCCGCATGCTCTCAGTGATCGCCGGTATCGTCTTCGTGATCTATCTGATCTACGTCGAACTGTTCAAGGTCAACGCGATCTGCCTGTGGTGCACCAGCGTGCACGTGATCACGTTCGTGCTCTTCGTGCTCATCTTGCTCAGCGCCGCCACCTGGGGGCTGACACAACGTTCGCAGTGACCGCCGGCGCGGGCTAGCGCACCGCGACCGCGAGCACGAGGATCACGACAAGGACCGCCAGCACGGCGGCGATGATGACGGCGGCGGCGGGACTGCGCAGGCCTGCGCGGCGCACTGAGTCGGCTCCGCCCTTCTCGACGAAGGCGCGGAACTCCCCCGTGCTGCCGCTCGGGTCCGGCTTTGCTTCGGGCATGGGGACGACTGTAGCGGGCCCTGCGCAGCCTAGTTGCCCAGTTCCCGCAGTTCAGGTCCGCGCCGCCTACGCCGTACCGGTGCCGCCGCGCGCCCCCGTCCGGGCTGTGTCGGCCCGGGGCATGACCCCACGGAACCCCGCTCGCGCCACGCCGCGCCGCCGTTCGGGATGACGGGCGAGGTCCCGGGGGGCCGGATCGGGGCGGGAAGGCCGGCTTTTGGTCCGGGTGCCGGAGATTATCCTGAACGGCTCGCGCGGCGTGGCGCGAGCCGGCGTGGCGCGTCACGGCGGCTGCGCCGCTGGCGCGGGCCCCGTGCCCGGCCTGTCGATCAGGCGCGAAAGCACGATCTCGCTCCGCGTCCGCACGACGAACGGCTCGGCGCTGATCCGCTCGACGATCCGCTCGAAATGCTGCACGTCGGCGGCGCGGATGCGCAGCAGCGCATCCGCTTCCCCGGTGACGGTGCACGCATCGATCACCTCCGGGTACCGCGCGACGGCGGCACGGATGTCGGCGGGCGAGGTCCGGCCGCGGCAGAACAACTCCACATACGCCTCGGTGGTCCAGCCGAGTGCCGCTGGGTCCACGCGGGCGGAAAAACCCGTGATCGCCCCGGCGGTGCGGAGCCGGTCGACCCGCCGCTTGACGGCCGGGGCGGACAGCCCGACCTGAGCGCCGATCTCCGCGTAGGTCGCGCGGGCGTCTTCGACCAGCGCGCCGATGATCTGGCGGTCAAGGTCGTCGAGTGCCATACCGGTGCCGGGCCGGGGTCAGTCGCCCGACGTGCCGGCGAAGCCGGAAGCTTCGCGCACCCGGGCGAGGTTGTCATGAGCGGGGTGGGTCAGCCCCGCCGGGCCCGCCGCGAACACCCGCAGCAGGTTGGTGGTCGCGACATCCACGAACCTGCGCGCGGCGCTGCCCACCCCGTGACCGCAGGCGCTGCCCTTCATCGCGCACACCCAGCGCATGGTGCCCGAGGCGAACACCCCTGCGCCACCGCGGACCGTGTAGTACGCGGAGTCCGCGTAGCTCGGCGCTCCGTCGCAGGTCAGCGGCGAATGCGCGAGCACTTCCATGGGCCGCGGCACGGTCACGGCGGGGTTCACCCGGTCATACTCGGGACCCACCATGCCACCCAAGGACTCCCCCCTGCGCGCGCCGGTGCCCGCGAAGATCCAGTTGCCCGGGTCGTACACCACGTAGGGATCGCTCACCGGGTTGCATTCATAGAAGACCCCCGTCAGCACGCTTTCCGGCCTGGGGTCGGGTGGCTCGCGCCAGTCCTGCGTGGTCTCGCTGTTACGCACGCCGAAAAGCGGGTCCTCGCTCGCGACCTTGTAGCAGATCACCACCCGGTCGGTGCCGAGCGGCGACGAGCCGAACCGGATATGACGGAACACCGCGTTGGCACCGAGGAACGCGATGTTCACCCCGGCGTTCCTGGCCGCCGTCAGCTGGTCCCGCATGGCCGCGGAGTAGTACTCGTCGTGGCCGAGCGAGACCACTGCCCGCGCCCCGTTCAGCAGCCCGGGGTGTTCGTTCAGATCCACGTCGGTCTCATAGGCGAGCGGTACGCCAGCCCGCTCCGCGAGCGCGATCGCGGGCTGGTCGAAGGACATGAACCACTCGGCGCCGTTGTCGTAGCTGTTCGCGTCGTATGGCCGGTCGAAGCTCACCGCGCGGGCCCGGTCGGCGAACCCGCCGGGGCCGGTGTACAGGTCGTAGCCGCCCCACAAGTTGTAGGCCTGCCAGGTGGTGACGTCATTGACGATCACGACCGCGCCCGCGACCGTGGCCGAGCGCACGGTCACCGGCACAAATCGCTGCGCGCCGCTCGCGGCGTCCAGCCGCAGCAGGTACGACCCGGCGGGCCAGCCGGCGGTCGCGACCGTCAGCGACGGCCGCCAGGGCGCCCGGACCAGGTTCGTCCCGGCCGATATCACCGGCGCTCGCTGCACGAGACCGCGCACCGCACCCGATTCCCAGACCAGCCGTGCCTGCTGTCCGCGGTACCAGCCCATCCGGAACGCCTGCGCCCGCCAGGACCGCGACGTGGTGGACACGAACAGCCGCAGCGGCTGCCCGGGCAGCACACTGACCCGGTCGGCGAACCCCTCGATCGCCCCCGGGGCACCCACGTGGCGCACCTTCCAGTCCCGCGTCCCCGGCTGCTGGTTCTCCGCCACGGGAAACGGCCGCGCGCTCGGCTGCCCCGCCGCTCCCGGCGTTCCCGGCGAAGGCCCGTGCCCCGAGGGCGCGCCGCTGCGCGCGCTGCAGCCCGCCGCGAGCAGGACGCCGGAAACGAGCAGGGCGCTCAGGACGAGCCGGGCCACGGCGAATGCCGGGCCGGGCGCGGCCGGACGCCACCCCGCCGCGGGACTTCTGATCGGGTTTCTCATATCCGTGCCAGTAGGTAGATGACCACCGCATGATACGGAGCGGCGCGTCGTGGTATCAGCCACTTCGCGAGCGGGCCGCGCGCGCCGCAGATGAGGTTGGATGGGAACGTGATCGTGCGTACCGCGAGCGCGGGCGAGCTTGCCGAGCTGGGTGAGCTGCGAGTCGCCGCATATGTCGCCGAGGGCATGCTCGCGACCTCGCCCTACACCGACGTGCTGCGTCATCTGGGCATGTCGACCCCTGGCGAGGTGCTCGTCGCGGAAGACCGCGGGCGTGCCGTCGGGACGGTCATGTTCGAGCCATTCCATCCCGGCAGCGAGATCGCGCGGACGCCGGAGGAGGCCGAGATCAGGGCGCTGGCCGTCGCACCGCACGCACAGGGCCGTGGCACGGGACGCGCGCTGGTCGGGGCCGTCATCGAACGGGCCGGCGCGCAGGGCGTCAGGCAGCTGCTGCTGTCGACCCGGCCGACGATGGCGGCCGCGCGCCACCTGTACGAGGCTGTGGGTTTCACCAGGCTGCCCGACCTGGACTGGAGCCCGGTGCCGGGCCTCGTGCTCATCGCGTACGGCCTGAGACTGCCGGCCCGGGCCCCCGTTCCATGACCGGGGCGCGGTAAACGTCAAACCGGCCGCAGGGGCGCGGCGAAGGCGCGGCTGCGCGCCGGCCCCCGTCAGCCGCGGCGGGCGAGTGCCTTGTCCAGTGGCTGCGCGCGGTCCCAGATCGCGGTGAACGCGTGCCGCAGGGTCAGCGCGAGCGCTGGGTGCTCGATGATCAGCGACGTGGTGGCGCCGGTCTCGGCGACGGGATCCGCCATGTCGAACAGCACGAGCGACTGATCGGCGATGACCAGCTTCAGCGGGAGTTCGTCCGCTACCCGGACGCCCTCTCCCGCGGCGGCGAACCGCAGCACCACGTCCAGGGAGTCCTTGTCGTCGAGGATGTCCGCGGTGTACACCGTGCGGACGCTGCCGCCGCTGCGCGACAGCCGCCGCGTCACCCGCAGCCCTTCGATGTTGTCGGACGGGACAGCGAGGAAGGGAGGTTTGGCGAAGCACAGCACCTCGCTGCGTGCCTGCCGCTGGATCTGCATGAACCGCGTCGTGATCGCCCGGGGATCGCGCAGAACCTCGACGTAGTCCAGCGGGTCCGTCTGCGTCCGGCCGTCCGACCAGGTCGGCGCCAGGGCGCCGGCCAGCCTGTCGGCCACCTGTTCCAGCCGGCCGAGCGCCTCACGCCGCTCGTCCACGAGCCGGCTGACGGCAAGGTCGGGCGCGATCGCGCGGTAGCTCGCCACCCGGCCCGGCCGCATGATCGCGAGCCGCTGGCGTGCCAGGCTTTCCAGCACGTCATAGATTCGCTGGCGCGGGACGCCGGCGGCGCGGGCTAACTGCGCGGCCGTATAGGACTCGCGCCTGATCAAGGCAAGGTACGCACGGGCCTCGTACATCGTCAGGCCAAGCTCCATCAGGTCGGGGAGCCGCCCATCTTCCAGCGCCATGCGCTCACCGTAGCCAAGACACCCGCCGCGCGGCCCGCCCACGGCGCACAGGGTGTGCCGCGCAGCGCCCTGCCCGCTGCGTGCTCACCGTGTGCCCACACCTTCCCGCATCGCGCCGCCCGCCCTGCCGGGCCGCCAGGGCGGTCCGTGACGGGGCCCGGGGCCGGGCCGCGGCCGATTCCTGGCGCGCCGGCCCTCGCTGAACAGGTCAGATAAACAGACCATCGGCTACTAGGGAGAAGAATCGAACGCATCTATACTTGAGCCATGCTCGATGTGACGCGGCTCCGGGTGCTGGCTGCCGTGGCCCGCCACGGTTCGGTGACCGGCGCAGCACGTGAGCTCAACTATGCCCAGCCCTCGGTGAGCCACCATCTCGCCAGGCTCGAAGCGGAGACCGGATCCAAGCTGATCCAGCGAGCGGGCCGCGGCATCCGGCTCACCGATGCGGGCCGCCTGCTCGCCGAGCGGGCGGCGGAGATCCTGGGCAGGCTCGACGCGGCGGAAAACGAGCTGGCCGCGCACGTGGGACTGCGGCACGGGCGTGTGCGCCTGGCCGCCTTTCCTTCGGCGCTCGGCACGATCGTGCCCGCGGCGGCCGCCAGGCTCAGGTCAGAGAACCCGGGCGTGGACCTCACGCTGGCAGAGGCTGAGCCCCCGGAAGCGCTGCGGATGCTGCGCGCTGGCTATGTCGACGTGGCGCTGGTCTTCGTGCACGAACCGGACGTGACCGCGCACGGCGCCCGCGCCACGAAGCTTCTCGACGAGCCGGTTTGCCTGGTGACCCGGGCCGCCCACGCGGATGCCGCGGCGCCGGGCGCGGAACCGGACCTGGCGGCGCACGCCGGCGAACAGTGGATAGCCGGCTGCGATCGCTGTCGCAGCCACCTGCTCCAGCAGTGCGCCCGCGCCGGGTTCACGCCGAAGATCGCTTTCACCACCGACGACTACGTGGCGGTGCAGGCACTTGTCGCGGCTGGCCTCGGTGTCACCACGCTGCCGGGCCTGGCCCTGCGGGCAGCGCGTCATCCGGCTGTCGCCGTGGCCCCGCTGCCCGGCACCCGCCGGTACGTGTACGCGATGACCTACGGCGAGCCACCCGACCCGCCCGCCACCACGCGTTTGCTCGAAGCGCTCGTGGCGGCCGGCCGGCGCGCCATGAGCACGCCGGCCGAACCGCACGACGCCGCCAGGCGATAGCCGGCGCCCCGCCACCGGCCGCCGTCCGCGCGCCGCGCCGATGACGGCGCCTGCGGCGGGCAGGGACCGGCGCAATGGCGGGGCACCAGGTAAGCCCGGGTGGCCGGGCTACGGCGCCAGCACGCCCGCCGCGCCGAGACCTGGCAAAAACTGGCCCGCCTGCCCGCCGGTCACGCCCTGCAGGGCCTGGGCGACGGCGCTGGTGCCGACGGCACCCAGCGCGGGCTGCGCGCCGTTGGCGGCCATGCCGCCAGTGATCGGACTGACGGCGGGCAACGACGGCGCGCCGAGGCCGTGGCTCACACCGGCAAGGCTCGGCGCGCCGCCGGCCGCCGTCATCCCTGCGAGGCCGCTCGCGCCGCCCGCAGCGCCGGCCTGGTCAGTCAGGCCGCCGGTCAGCGCGCCGAGGCCACCGGTCTGGCCGGCGAGGCTGCCTGTCTGGCCATTCAGGCCTGCGGCCCGGCCAGCGAGGCGGCCCAGGTTTGCGAGGTCGCCCAGGCCGGTCCCGCCGGCGAGGCCGTCGAGCAGGCCGCCAGCGGCCCAACCGCCCTGAGCGGGCACGGCGGCGGTGACCGGTACGGGCACATCGGCGCCGGGACCACCGGTCCCGGCCGACGCCGTACCTGCCAGCAGAAGGCTGCTCATCACCACTGCGCCCACCAGGGTGGCCGGGGCGCGGCAACCGACGGCGGCTCGCTTGTTGTTCATGACACACTCCGTTCCGAAATGCCAACAGGGATTGGGGATCCGCACATGCGGAAGACGCCACGGACCATAGCACACGGTGAGTGATGAGATACTCACTCTGAGTATTGTCATGGTTTGTACCCAGGCATTCCGGCAGCGGCCTTTGCGCCCTGCCACGGCCAGGTGAGCTAGGACTACAGGGACACATCCACCCGCGACCTGCGGTGATGCCGCACCCGAGATCGACCGATCACAGGCATGACCTGACCCTTCCCGCGCGGCTGTGTCCCAACTGGCCCTGTTGTACTAGGACCGGCGAAGCCGGGAAGGGCGCGTCGCGAAATAACTCGCTGCCTTCAGTTCCGGACCTCGTTGCTGTGGTATGGCGCGACCGGCGCCCGCTCGTCCCGCAACTCTGCCCGCTGCGCACCACATTGGCCCCACCAGCCCCCTGCCCCCTGGCACAGTCCCGTCCCCGAGGACCGTGAATGTGCCATCGCGGGTTCTGTATGACCCGCGATGGCACATTCAGGGTCTCCGCCGGGCAGTCACTGCAAGATCAAACCCGCGTGTTGATGATCTGCGGGTCCGAAGATCGGGCGTGTCCGGTGGATCTTGGTGGATGCGGGCGGCCATCCAACGCCAGCAGGGCCAGGCGGCGTCCGGCAAGGCTGCGCTTGCCTTCGCTTGCCTTCGAGGAGCCGATAGCGGAGCTGTCGGCGGCGGCTGTGCATCCCACAACCCAGCCGGCCGTCGTCTGGGCGCCGGGCCGCGCCGCCAAAGATCTGCGGGACACGCGCTGGCTCCCGAAATGCCCGGGCGAGCCAGATCAAACGCGGCGAGCGTGGCCCGGGGTGATCGCGCCGGCGGCTCGCGCCTGCGCCGCGAGCGCCGTTTCCCTGGCCCACCTGTAATCGGCTTTCCCGGCCGGAGAGCGCTTCAACTCGGGCACGAAGGCGTAGGTTCTCGGCACCTTGTAGCCGGCCAGGCTGACGCGGCAGTGGCCGTCGAGCTCGCCGGCCGCGGGCACGGGAAAACCTGCGCGCAACTGCACCACCGCGGCTACCCGCTCGCCGTACCTCGGGTCGGGGACCGCGGTGACGAGCACGTCGAAGACCGCCGGGTGGCCTTTCAGCGTGGCCTCGATTTCCTCGGGAAACACCTTCTCGCCGCCGCTGTTGATGCACAGCGACCCGCGGCCGAGCATGGTGATCGTGCCATCGGATTCGACCGTCGCCATGTCGCCGCTGAGCAGCCAGCGCCTGCCGTCAGCCAGCACGTACGTCTCGGCCGTCTTGGCTTCGTCGTTGTAGTAGCCGAACGAGATGTGCCCGCTGCGGGCCACCTGCCCCACCTCGCCCGATCCCGGCTCAACCCGCCTGAGCTTGCCGTCGAGCACGGTGACCAGCGAATCGTTCGGCCGGTACCGCAGGCCGGACTCGGGTGTTGCGCCGGTCACACCCAACGCCGAGTAACCGGACTCGGTGGAGCCGAGACTGTCCATGATCGTCGCGCTCGCGAGCAGGGACTGCAGCCGCTCGCGGACCGAACCGGACAAGATGGCGCCGGTCGAACTGACCACCAGCAAGGACGAGAGGTCGTAGTCCCCCGTGGCGATCTTGTCGGCGAGCGGAGTGGCCATCGCGTCACCGACGATGCTGATCGTCATCACCTTCTCTCGCGCGATCGTCTCGAGCACGTCGTCCGGGTCGAATTTGCGCACCAAAACAACCGTGCCACCCATCCAGAAGCCGATGAACATCGTCATCTGGCCGGCGCCATGCATGAGCGGCGAGACGGGCATCATCACCACCGGGCCTGACGTCCTGGCCTTGTCGAGGAGTTCGCCGGGCGACGCGACCGGCGCACCACCGAGGTTGCCGCCACCGAACGCGAAGAACAGGTCCTCGCAGTGCCAGAGAACCCCCTTCGGCAGGCCCGTGGTGCCACCGGTGTAGACGATGTACACGTCGGCAGGTGACCTCGCGGGAAAGCCGCGGGTGGCGGGCGAAGCCGCGACCGCGTCCTGGTAGCGCACCGGCTCCGCCAGCCCGGCGGACGACCCCCGCGCACTCCCCGCCTGGCCGGCACCCGGCTGGGCGGGCGCGCCGGCTTGCGCGCCTACCGCGATGAGGTGCCGAAGGGTTGCGGCCGCAGGTGCGGCGGCGCGGGTGCGCTCGGCGAACTCCGCGTCGTACAAGAGGGCCACCAGGTCCGCGTCGCGGTAGACGTACTCGAGCTCTGCTTTCACATACCGGTAGTTGATGTTGACGGGCACGGCGCGAATCTTGAGCGTCGCGATGATCGCCGCGGCGTACTCCACCCCGCTGTACAGCTGCATCCCGACATGCTGGCCCGGCCGCACTCCCACGGAATCCAGGTAGTGGGCCAGCCTGTTCGCTTCGGCATCCAGGTCCGCGTAGGTGAGCCGGCGGTCACCGCAGACCAGGGCGGTCCGTTCCGCCACGGCGTCAGCGACACCCTCGAAGAGGTCAGCGTGGTTGAACTGCACGGTGCTTCCTATCCCTTCAAGGTTTGTCGCTCCCGGCCATCCACATGGCGAACAAGGGGCGCCGCCGCCGTGGGCGGGGCCGAGCGCCCGGCGCGTACCCCGCGCCTAGTACGACAGGGCCAGTTGGACACAGCCGCGCGGGAAGGGCCAGGTCATGCCTGTGATCGGTCGATCTCGGGTGCGGCATCACCGCAGGTCGCGGGTGAATGTGTCCCTGTAGTACCAGGGCGTGTCTCGCAGATCTTTGGCGGCGCGGATCGGCGCCCAGACGACGGCCGGCCGGGTTGTGGGACACACAGCCGTCGCCGACAGCTCCGCTATCGGCTCCTCGAAGACAAACACAGCCTTGCCGGACCGCCGCCTGGCCCTGCTGGCCCTGCTGGCCTTCGATGGCCGCCCGCATCCACCGAGATCCACGAGACACGCCCTTGTGCCCGCCCGCCATGCCGTGCACCCGCAGCGCGGCCTCGTCGAACCCGATCGGGCCCGATGCGCCGATCGGGTTCGACGGGAGCACCCCATCCGGCGCGTTCGGCGGGATGTCGCCGTCCAGCACGGTTGCACCTGCCTCGGTCAGCTTCCAGCCCCCGCCCTCCGCACAGAAGCCCGGGTTTTTCCAGCCACATCGTTTCTTACCAGCTGAAGGGAACATAGACCCCGGCGGCGTCGAACTCGCGACGGGGGTCGGTAAAAAAAACACCAGGTGGGTGGAAAACGCCCAGGTGGCGTCGGACTCCGGCCGTTTCTCGAAGGCCGTGGCCATGCCGGTGGCGGCCGGGCGGCCCACCGGCCGGCGGCACCGGGTGCGGGTGGCCTGCGGTCACCCCCACGGGGGTGACCGGTGAGCGGAGGGCGGCAATTGATAGATGGCGTCTTTCAGCATGCCAGCAACCCCAGATTCTATCGATATATGTATCTCAGTATACGAGATAGATCTTCTCGTATACTGAAGTTTCCTTGATTCAGGAATCAAGGAAACCGGGGCCGGTGGCAGGGCACCGCTGCCCATGATCTGGGGCCCGGGCCGCACCCGGCCACTTTTCCAGATGCCGCCCCAAAACAGGCATCTGTGTCGATGGCCCTTCTGGCCTGGGCCAGCTTGGCAATACACAAAATGACACCCCGAACCGGAACCAACGCCTTATTCCGCAGCGCGCGCCCTACCGTAAGCCAGAGTTTCCCCCGGGATGTGTGAACTGATACCCGCGTTCACCAGGGGAAACGTGGATGCGCCATGACTACGGTAGGCCTGTAAGCCCGCACCTGAGGCTCTATGACCTGGGCAAACATGACAGGGCCTCATGGGTTTGGGGATCTCGGCCTAAGATCGCACGACCGGCCCGCACGACAGGATTGTGTCAGGTAGCGCAGCCGTTGGACCGTGCCAGTGCGGGTGCGACCCCCGGTATGCCCCGTCAGCGGCCGCCCGGCTGGTCTGCAGGACAGGATCGCGCCACGTTGCGGCAGCCGTTAGGGATCTGCTTGGGTCGCCGGGGCAGTGCCGGAGCTTCAGGCTCAGATGGCACGGGAGCGGCCCTCCCAGTAGGGTGCCCGCAGCTTGCGTTTGAGCAGCTTGCCATTCGGGTCGCGGGGCATCTGCGCGATGAAGTCCATCGACCTGGGCCATTTGATCTTGGCCAGCCTTCCCTCGAGCGAGGCGATCAGCTCGGCGGCAAGCTCGGGGCCCGGCGCCACACCTTCAGCGGGCTGCACAACGGCCTTGATCTGCTCGCCCCAGTCGTCGTCCGGGATGCCGAACACGGCCACATCCGCGACCTTGGGATGCACGGTCAGCTCGGCCTCGATCTCGGCTGGGTAGATGTTCGTGCCGCCGGAGATGATCATGTCGGATTTCCTGTCGCACAGGTACAGAAAGCCGTCCTCGTCGAAGAAGCCGATGTCGCCGACGGTGAAGAAGCCATCCATCCGGCCGGCCGCCGTCTTGGCCGGATCATCCTTGTAGACGAACTCGCTGACGGCCATCTTCATGTAGATGGTTCCCGGGACGCCTGGGCCGCAGTCGTGGCCGTCTTCTGCCACCACACGGACTTCGCTGATCGGCCAGGGCTTGCCGACCGTCCCCGGGTGCGCCAGCCAGTCCTGCGGGGTGGCGATCGTGCCGCCGCCCTCCGTCGCGGCGTAATACTCGTAGACGCACGGCCCCCACCACTCCAGCATCGCGTGCTTGACCGGCACCGGGCAGGGCGCGGCGGCGTGGAGCAGCCAGTTCATCGAGGACAGGTCGTAGCGTGCGCGCACATCCGCCGGCAGCGCCAGCATCCGCTTGAACTGGGTGGGCACCATGTGCGAGCTGGTCACCCGGTAACGCTCGACCTTGGCGAGCGTCTCGGCGGCGTCCCATCTGTCCATGTAGACAAGCGTGTGGCCCATGTGCAGCGCGGCACCGCCAAACTGGGTCACGGCGGTGTGGTAGTTCGGCGAGGTGACGAGGTGGGCGTTGGGCTGCCCCCTGGTACCGCCGAACATCTGCAGCAGGACGGTCATCAGCTCCCCGGCGTCGTCCGGGTCGAGCGGCGGGAGCGGACGCCGCACGCCCTTTGGCCGGCCCGTCGTCCCCGACGTGTAGTGCATGGCCGCGCCGGCCGTGCGGTCAGCGGGCATCGACTCCGCCTGGCCGGAGCGCAGCCGGGTCACGGGCAGGAAGCCGGGCACCTCGCCGTGGCTGAAGCGCGCGGCCGCGGGCAGCTGCGCCTCGTCTGCCGCCGCGGCGGCCTGCGCGGCGAACCTGCCGTCCGCGAAGAACGCCTTCGCGCCGCTGTCGCGGACGATGTAGGCGATTTCTTGCGGCGTGTCGTGCCAGTTGATCGGGGTGAAGTACCAGCCAGCCTGGAGCGCGGCGAGATAGACCTCGAGCGCGCCGGTGCCGTTGGGCATCAGGGTGGCGATCCCGTCGCCCGGCCGCAGTCCGCGTTCGCGCAGCGCGTGCACCAGCTGGTTGGCCCGCGCGAGCAGGTCGCCCGCCGCGTGCTCGGTACCGTCAGGGTCGATCACCGCGATCCAGTCCGGCCGCTCCGCGGCGAGCCGCCAAAAGCCCAGAGACCCCATCGGCTCCACCTTCCTCGTCCCCGCGTGCCGCCTCAGGTAAAGCTACCGAAAACGGCACGCGGGGCGCGGAGAGCGGCGCGGGCCGCGGAGCTTACGGATCACTAGTTTGAGAAGTCCTGGGTCATCCACACGATGCCGGAAGCGGAACGGGAGATGGCGATGCCGACGTGCCGGAATGCGCTGCTCAGGATGTTGCGCCTGTGACCGTCGTCGGGTGGCTTTTCGTTCAGCATGTCCTGGGTCAAGACGATCGCCATCTGCGTCACCGCAGCCGTCCCGGCAAAGACCGGTCCGCCGTCCCCGATGTTCTCTCCAGCCCGGGTCCAGTTCACCCCGGCCGCGCTCTCCCGCGCACCGAGCGGAGGCTCGCCTGGGCACTGGTGCGACAGCCCGCAGCCTCCGGCCATCAGCGTGTTGTGCGCGGAGGCGCTGCGGTACAAGCTGCCCAGGAGCGTGTAAGCCGGCAAGCCCGCCTGCGCGCGCGCCCGGTTGATGAGAGCCAGGACCTGCCCAGCCGCCGCGCCCTGCTGGCCGCCCGCAGGCACGGGGCCCGGCGGCATCAGGTTTGACGGCGGGGGATGCGGCGGCCAGGCAGGCGCGGCGGTCCGCACCGGATCGGTGATTGCGCGCTTGCGGTGATCGGCAGACGGCCCCGTCACGGCAAGCGATCCGGCCGGCGGCCATGGCTGGGGGCATGCCCCTGCGTTCGTCATCGACGGCGGCGCGCACGTGCCGACGGGCTGCACCGCGTTACCGGCAGCGATGTTGGCCTGCGCCTTGCTGCCGGCGCCCTTGATGAGGAAGATGCCTCCGGTTAACACCGCGGCCACCGCAGCCGCCAGGGCGACGCCCCGTAGGACCTGCGGGTCACGGTGTTCGCCGGCCGGCCCGGCTCGGCTCCGCCCGCGCCGGCGCGATCGGGGGAATGGCATCACGCCACCACATATTGCCCCCGTAGGGTGCCAATCGGTGGCTTATCCCCATAATCAACCCGAACCAAGAGTTATCCACAGAATCCCCCGCCCCCTCCCGCGGGTCTTGACAACCTGCCAAGATCGTCAGTAGGGCAGCGCCCCCCGGGTGGGTGGGCCTTGTAAGGGACGTGGCGGGTCGCTGGTGGCTCGCGGGGCGCGGGCGTGTCAGGTTGCGCGGCCGTTCGGGATTGTCAGGGGTCGCGGGGCAGGCCGAGCATCCGTTCGCCGATGATGTTGAGCTGCACCTGTGATGTGCCGCCGTAGATGGTCATGGCCCGGCTGGCCAGGACCATCCGGCCCCAATAGCCCCCGGGCCCCGAGGTGGGCGCGCCGGCGACCGCGCCGTGCGCGCCGAGCAGCGCCCAGGACGTTTCGGCGATGTGCTGGGCGTGCTCCATGGCGAGCAGCTTGCGCACGCTGGACGCCGCGCCTGGCTCGGTGCCGGAGAGCTGGCTCAAGGTCACGCGGAGCCCGAGCAGCGCCAGCGACTGGCCCTCGCAGACGAGCCGGCCGATATGCGCACGGGTGGCCGGAGCGAGGTCGCCGCGGCGGGCGGCATCGAGGAGTTCCTTGACGGTGAGCCCGGCTGCCGCGCTCGACGACAGCGACACCCGTTCGTTGCCGAGCGTGTTGCGCGCGACCTTCCAGCCTTCGTTGATCTTCCCCACCACCATGCCGTCCGGGACGAATACGTCGTCGAAGAACACTTCGTTGAACAGTTCGTCACCAGTCATCTCGGTCAGCGGGCGCACCTTGGTTCCCGGCGACTTCATGTCCACCAGGAAGTAGGTGATCCCCTCGTGCTTGGGCCGCGTGGGGCCGGTGCGGGCGAGGCAGATCGCCCATTGCGACTGGCGGGCGAGCGAGGTCCAGATCTTCTGCCCGGTCAGCTTCCAGCCCCCGTCCGACCGCACGGCGCGCATCTGCAGCGAGGCCAGGTCGCTGCCGGACCCCGGCTCGCTGAACAGCTGGCACCAGACGATCTCGCCGCGCAGTGTCGCCGGCAGGAACCGCTCCTGCTGCTCGGGTGTGCCATAGCTGACCAGCGACGGAACCACCCAGGCGCCGATCGCCAAAGACGGCGGGCGGACTTTGGCCGCGCGCATCTCCTGCTGAATCAAGATCTGCTCGACGGGTCCCGCGGCACGGCCCCACGGCTTCGGCAGGTGGGGCATGACCAGGCCGTCGGCGGCAAGCTTGCGGGTTTGGCCGTCGCGTGGCAGCGCCGCGACGGCGGCGATCTCAGCGGCGATCTGTTCGCGCAGCGGCTGCGCGCCGGCGGGCAGGTCGATGTCAAGCCCGCGCTTGACGCCGCGCAGCGCAAGCGCGGCGACGTGGTCCGCCCAACTGTCCGGGGAGCCGGTCAGCGCGCGCAGCGTCAGTGCCCGCCGGTAGTACAGGTGCGCGTCGTGCTCCCAGGTGTAGCCGATCCCGCCGTGCACCTGGATGCAGTCCTGCGCGCAGGTGACCGCGGCGTCGACCGCGACGACGGCGGCGATCGCCGCCGCGAGCCGCGGGCCGGCCGCGCTGAGGTCCTGGCCGGCGGGCGCAGAGCCTGCGTCTGCCGGCGCGGTGCTGCCTGCCGCCTCGTCGAGCGCTCTTGCCGCATCCCACACCACGGCACGTGCCTGTTCCAGCGCCACCAGCATGCGGGCGCACATGTGCTTTATGGCCTGGAACTGACCGATCGGCCGGCCGAACTGCTCACGTACCTTGGCGTACTGCGCCGCGGTCCTCACGCACCAGCTTGCGATGCCTGCCGCCTCCGCGCCGAACAGGACCGCGGCCAGGGCAAGCACGTCGGCGCCGGTCAGGCCGTCGAGCACCCGGTCAGGTGCCACGGTTACGTTGTCCGCCTCGACCCTGGCGACCCGGCGCAGCGGATCCATGCTCGGCAGCTCGGTAATGCTCAGCTCCGCGGCGTCCACGGCGACCCATTCCTCGCCGCCGTCCGTCGCCACGGGCAGCACGATGACCTTGGCGACCGTGGCCCCGAGGACCGGTTCGGCAGCGCCGCTGATCACCAGGCCGTCGTCGCCGCGCCGGCCGGCGAGGCTCGCCGTCGCGGCGGTGCCACCCGGGACGTGGCCGGCGAAGAGCGCTCCAGCCGCGGAGCCGTTGGCCAGCGCGGGCAGCAGCTCGTCGTGTGCCTTGATCGCTTTGGAAGCGAGGATGGCGGCACTGGCCAGGACCGTGGGCAGCCCGGGCCCGGGCGCGGCGCGGGCGCCAAGCTCCTCGAGCGCGATGACCAGCTCACTCAGGCCGGCGCCCTGGCCGCCGTGCTCATCGGGGATGTGCAAGCCGAGCACTCCCTGGTCCGCGAGGGCCTGCCAGAAGGGTGGGAGGCCAGTTTCCGCCTGCGCGCCGAGTGCCGCCCTGACCACGCCGGGCGTCACGTGCCGCTCCGCCCAGCCGCGCACCGCCGCGTGCAGCGCCTGGTGCTCCTCGGTCAGCCCGATCGTCATGCCCAACCCCCTTGCTCGGACCTGGACGTGCTCCAGGGCGCTCGCCGTCCGCCGCAGATCCGGGCGGTCCTCAGGCCGGCACCGGCGTCCCATGGCGGTGCCGACCGCGGCCCGCCGGTGGTTACTCACGAGTTTACTAGCTCGCCCGATTCTAGAACGAGTTTCTAGTTCGAGGTAAGTGCGATCTGACGGCGCTGAGAGGCCGCGCGTGCGCGGCCAGCCGCGCGAGCGCCACCCGCGGTCAGCCGCGCGTGCCCCGCTCGACGACGACGTCGGCCATGAACCGCTCGTATGCGGTGAGGTCGATGCCGCCGTATGGGTCGGCGGCGGCCGCAAGCGCCAGCGCGTGCCTGAGCCGGTCCGGCCAGGACCAGCCGAGCAGGGCACCCGGGATGAGCCCGGCGACCACCGCGCCTCGTGCCCCGCCTGACCAGGCGGTTTCCGCGGCGGGATCCGGGCCGGCAGGCCCGGATCCGGCATCGTCGATCGCGACGCCGCGGGCTCGCCATTCCTCGCCGGGTGCGACGGCATGTATCCCGCCCGGGTACGGGGTGACGACCGCGCCGACGCCAGATGCGACGAGCTCGCGGGCGTGTGCGGCGTGGTCTGCGGGCATGACGTCCGGCACCACGAGGGCGGGGCGCCGCGCCACGCCCAGCCGCAGAGCCGACCCGGCGGCGTGCAGCACGACCGGCACACCGACGTCCGCCGCGTACGTCGCGAGCGAGCCGAAGATCTCCGGCGGGAGCCCCGCGGCAAGGCTGCCGCACAGGACCACCGCGGTCGCATCCTTCGCGAGCCGGCGGTAGTCGGCCGCGAACCGGCCAAGCTCCTCGGTGGTGATAAAGGGGGCGGGCTCACGGAAGCACGCCGTGGTACCGCGGCGCGTGTCGGTCATCCAGATGACGCGACGGGAATCCCTGCCGGTTCTGGTGAACTGCGTCGGCACTCCCGACCTGGCCAGATCGGCCTTGATCAGCTCACCGGTGCCGCCACCGGCGAGCCCTCCCGCCACCACCTCGTGCCCGAAGGTGTGCAGCACGCGGGCAACTATCACGCCGCGCCCCGCCGCGCGGTAGCTGGGCGGGCCGACTTGATTCGTCCCATCCCAGGTCACGCCCTCGACCTCGTAGCAGAGGTCGAGGGCGGTGTTCAGTGTGACGGTGACGATCACGTGGCGTCCTCGATGCTGGCCAGTAGCGCGCTACCCAAAACCGGCGCATGTTTTGGTCCGGGTAGAAAATATCTTGACAGCATCCGAGGGAGGTTCCGGGATCAGGTGATCATGCAGGGGTCACTCGGGGCACGAATCCGCGACCTGGCTGAGCGCGCAGGCCAGCTCGTCCACCGTTACGAACCGGTCAGCCGGGTCGTCAACCATGTCAACACCCTCGAGGCGTTCGACCTCTCGCTGATCCTCGCCGCGCAAGCCTTCCTCACGATAGTGCCGCTGCTCATCGTGCTCGCGGCCTTCGCGCCGCGGCTGCTCGGCATCCCGCTGTCCAACGAGCTGCAGGCCGCGCTCGGCCTGAGCAACAGCTCACTCGCCTTCCGCGGCATGCTCGGCGTCCCGGGGCACGCCGCCCGGGTGGGCGGGGTGCTCGGCTTCGCCCTGGTCGTGTCGGCGGGCCTGAGCACAGCGGCTGCGCTGCAGCGCGGTTACGAACGGATCTGGAGCCTGCGCAGGCTCGGCGTGGTGCGCTCCGCCTGGCGAGCGGCGGCCTGGCTAGCGGCGTGCGTCCTCGCCTTCGGGCTGTCGGGCCTGGCGGATGACGCGGTCAAGGACATGCCGGGCAGCAGCGAGCTGCTGGTGTTCATCGCGCTCGCGGGCGCGTTTCTTTTCTGGTGGTGGACGCCGCACGTGCTGCTCGCCGCGCGGATCGGGTGGCGCGCCCTGCTGCCGGGCGCCGCGTTGACCAGCAGCGTCCTGGTCGTACTGCTGTGGATATCGCCCCGGCTCATGCCCGGTTTCGTGAACAGCAGCGAGTACGAGTTCGGCCCGCTGGGAACTGTTTTCGTGGTGATGCTCTGGCTGACCATCGTCTGCTCGATCGTCGTGTTCTGCGCGATAGCGGGACAGGTGATCGTCACGATGCCGCGGCTGTCCAGGCTGCTGCACCTGACCCCGCCGGGAAACGTGCCAGGCGGCCAGCCCGGCAGGCAGGTGGCCAGCGACCAGCCCCGCAAGGCTGCCGCCGTCACGGCCCCGCCCGACGGCGACGTCCCGGCCGCGGCCGGGACGATCGCCGGTTCCGGCGGGTACCGCGGCGACAGCGCCTCGCCCAAGGTCATCGAAACCAACGGCCCAGGCGCCAGCGACGGCACTGGCACCTCGTCGCGCAGCGACGCCGCGAGCAGGCCATGATCCCTGGCCCGGTTGCGGCCCGCCGCGCAGCCGTTAGGGATCATGGGGCGCTCAGCCTGCGTCGGCGAGTATCGCGGCTACCGTCGCGCCGAGCTCCCAGCACGCGCCGATGTCGTCGCGCGAGGGCGGGCCGGTCACCGCGACCGCGGGCAGTGCGCGCCGCCACCTCAGTCCCGTTGCGATCGATTCCACCGCCCGAACGGCGCCGGTGGTGTCGCTGTTTCCGTGGACGTACAGCCCATAGGGCCGGCTGGCGGTCGCATCCAGGCACGGGTAGTAGATCCCGTCGAAGAAGTGCTTGAGCGCGCCCGACATGTAGCCAATGTTGGCCGGGGTGCCGAGCGGGTAGCCGTCAGCTTCGAGCACTTCGGGCGCCGCGGCGACCAGCGCTGGGCGGGCGACGACCTCGACGCCGGTGATCTCGTCAGTGGAGGCGCCCGACAGGACGGCCTCGAACATTTCCCGTACCGCGGGAGACGCCGTGTGGTGGACGATCAGCAACCTCGGCATCACGCCAGAGCCTGGCAGCACCGGGCCGCACGGCGCAACATCGGGTCGCGCAGGCACGGGGTCGCGCAGGCACCGGGCCGCGCAGCGCAGTCTCGCTGGGCTGCGGCGGGTCCGGCGGGGACTGTCCAGCCCGCAGGCGGTGACCACCGCCGGACCGCGCCTCCAACCGATCGAGCGTGACCGCGCGAGGCACATGACGAACGCACGAACCCCGTGGCACGCCTGGCGCCGGGAACGGGCTGCCGTCGTTCTCGGGCCGGTTCACATTTTGCGCAGTCGTCCGCCTGCCGTCATCGGGTGTTCTCCCTACGTACCTTGTTCGGCTGCTACCGCGACCCGGTGCTCGGCCGCGCCGGGCGTTGCGCCGACGACACCCCGCCACCTCCGGCGTGCCCCGCCCTGTCGGCTCGTGCGCGCCGCCTCGCCACCCATGCGGCGATCTGCGCGCGCGAGCTGAAGGTGAGCTTGGCGAGGACGTGCTCGACGTGGGCGTCCGCGGTGCGCTTGGCGATGGCGAGCCGTTGCGCGATTTCCCTGTTGCACAGGCCGTCCGCGACGAGTCCTGCCACCTGGCACTCCCGGTGGCTCAGTGGCGGCCATGGCGACGGCCTCTTGCCGCGGGCGAGAGCCAGCACCGGGGGGATCGGGCCGGGCAGGCTGGCCGGTTCGGCCGGTTCGGCCGGTTCGGCCGGTCGCACCTGTCCATCGGGGTCTTCAGTGCCCGATCCGATCGCGCCGGCAGGCAGCGGCTCGTCGCCGGCCATGCGCATGGGCCCGCCGGTGTGCGGCGATATGCCGGTCACGATGCCGGTCGCGGCGAAGTCCGCAGATCCGCGGCGCGCGGATGCGGGCCCCGCGGATGCGGGCCCCGCGGACGCGGGCCGCGCAGACGCGGGAATGGAAGCCCTGCCGAGAGCGCACGCCACGGCCCGGTCGAGGGAAAGCCGCGCGCCGTAGTCGAAGGCCGCGGCGAACTCCCGCTCCGTCAGGGCCTGCTTCGCGCGCCGCAGGCACTCGCCGTGCAGGCCGGTGTGGTGCGGCGACCCGAGCTGCGGCCTGCCGACGCTCGGCCAGATGTGGCTGGCCGCACCGAGCAGAACCGTCGCGCTGCCCGGGTCGCCATCGCGCACGGACAGCAGCGCGATCAGCTCGATGGCCAGCACGATGGCGACCAGATCATGGACGGCCGCGCCGCTGCGCAGGCACTCCCTGGAATGCAGCAGCGCACCGGGGTGGTCGCGCCTGATCCAGGCGGTGAGCGCGGTCACGTACCCGGCGTACGCGCACGCCCATCGCTCACCCACCGCCTCGCATCCGCGCTGGACCTGAGCGCAGATCGCGGCCGCGGCATCCGGGTCGCCGCCGAACACGCACGCCACGGCGAGCCCGACCCTTGCCATGAACACGATGCTGCTGCGCTCGCCAAGCTCCTCGTACCGGGCCAGCGCCTCGGTCAACAGCGCCGTCGCCCGCGGATGGTCGCCGCAGATCAGCGCCGCCGACCCCAGGCTGTGCACCGACTTGGCGAGCGCCAGTTCGTATCCTGTCGCCGTCGTGAGCTCCTTGCACGCCTCCAGCACAGAAACCGCCGAGGTCATGTTTCCCTGCAAGAGCGAGATATGACCGCTGGCCCACAGTGCGCGGGCCCACACCTGGGCCTGCCCGATGGAGGCCGCGGCGCAGGCCGGGACCTCGCGGCGTGCGTTGCCAGGCGCCCGGACCGCCGCGGCGCCGAAGATTCCCCGGTCCAGCCAGTAACGCCCCTCACCGAGGCGCCCACAGCCGGCCCAGTAGAACCACAACCTCGCCGCCAGGTCCAGGCCGGTGTGCCGCTCGTCTGGGGTGGCGAAGGAAAACTCCAGCGCGCCCTGCAGGCTGGCGTGTTCAGCTTCGGTCCGCCGGAAGACATCCGCCTGCCCGCCGGCGCACCACTCACGCTCAGCCTGGCGCGCCAGCCGCAGGCACCAGTCGCGGTGCAGCCGGCGCAGCCGCGTTTCCTCACCGCACTCGCGCAGCCGTTCTCTCCCGTATTCCCTGATGGCGCCCGGCATCCGGTACCTGACCTCGCCGCCGCGATCATGAGCGCGCAGAATTGACTTGTCCACCAGGGATTCGATCACGCTGAGCCTGGTTCCGGCGGGCGCCCCCGGGCTGGCGCACATGGCTTGCGCCGCCGCCAGGCCGAAGTCCCCGGCGAATACCGATAACCGCGCCCAGGCGAGCCGTTCGGCCGGGGTGCAAAACCTGTGGCTCCAGCCCACTGCCGCGCGCATGGTGCGGTGCCGGGCGACGCCACCGCGCCGGCCCACCCCGAGCCGGCGGCCGGAATCCAGCTCGCGGGCCAGCTGCTCGATGGACAGCGCGCGGAGCCGGACCGCCGCAAGCTCGAGCGCGAGCGGAACGCCATCGAGCCGCCGGCACAGGGCGACGACTGCCGCGCTGTTGCGCTGGTTGACGGCAAAGCCAGGCACGATGGCGGAGGCCCGTTCCGCGAACAGCGCGACGGCGTCGTTGCGCCGCAGCGCGAGCAGATCGGTGCCGGCTTCCGGTCTGGGCGGGTTCAGCGGCTCGATCATCAGCACGCGTTCGCCGCTGATGCCCAAGGGCTGCCTGCTTGTGGTGATGACGCGCAGGTGCGGCGCCGCCTGCAGGAGTCTTTCCGCCAGCGCGCCGCAGGCCGAAACGAGGTGTTCACAGGTATCGGGGACGAGCAGCAGGTGCTTGTCCGCCATCTGCTGTGCGAGCATGTCGACCCGGCGGCGGGCGGTCCGGTCGTGCAGCCCGAGCACATCGGCCACCAGCCAAGGGAGCACGCCGGGCCTGCTGGCCGACGACAGTTCGGCCAGCCATGCACCGTCATGAAAACGCCTGCTCAGCTCGCCGGCCGCACGCAGAGCCAGGCGCGTCTTGCCGACTCCGCCCATGCCGGTGATCGTCACCAGACGCGAGGATTTGAGCGACAGGCGCACCTCGGAAAGCTCCCGATGGCGGCCGACAAAGCTCGACGTTTCAGCAGGCAGGTTACCGTTCTGCTGCCCAACCGGCCCGGACACACGCACCTCACGCCAGATCATCCGTGCCCTGTGGCCGTGCCCTGCCGCAGGCCGACAAGTGACGCCGTGGCACGAGTAATTTGATCGCCAACCGTTGTCAGCATGCTAATCGTTCCCCCGGCCGGCACCGACAGAACAAGGTTCCGCATACGGATGGTAAGACCGCCCCTGGTGACCAAGGCAGCGACTGGTGACCAAGGCAGCGACTGGTGACCAAGGCCGCCCCGGGGGCAACCAAGATCGCATGCGGCCGCGCCTTCCCGCGCCAGTGTTCACGTCGCCGGACCGTAAGTTGCGCGCAAACCGGGATGCGGCGAAATTTGCCACCCGGTGCTTCTCGCCGCGACGCGCTTGCTTCTGATTCTGCGGACCGGGCGCTTCTATGAGAAATGGGGCATCGGCCCAGGTCAACGGGTAATAGGCGCTGGACCTTTCGGTGTGTCACACCGCGGGCCAGGGCACATGATCAGAAGCCATGCGTGACATAAGCCCGCGTCAGGAGCCCGGCCATGAGCTTCAGGAGTTCAGCATGGATACCAGGGTCGGTTTTGGGACGGGCCGCGCGGGCCGGGATTTGCGGCATCCTGCTAGCCTCACCCAGCCTGCCTATCTTCACCGGCCGTGCGTTGGCCGCGGCTCCAGTTCCGGCTGCGGCTGCGGCGGTGGCGCAATCAGGTCCGGTCAAGAATGTGTCATTTCTTGGCTATCGCGCGCTCGTGCCTGCCTCATGGCCGGTCGTCAATCTCCATGCCAAACCGACATCATGCGTGCGTTTCGACCTGCATGCGGTATACCTCGGTGTACCCGGCCCCGCAGAGCGCTGCCCGGCTCATGTCGTCGCGGCGAAAACAGAGGCTCTTCTGGTGGAGCCGCTGGCCGCCGGCGGCGCGACCATGGGAACGGCTGACGACATGGTCGCTCACCAGTACCTCGTCGCCGACTCCGCGGCGGGGGTGGAGGTCATCGCGACATATGGCAATGACCAAGAACTGATCAAGACAATTCTGGGCACCGGTGCCGCGCACTCCGTGACGTTGGAGCGCGCACAGGCAGGGCCGGCTCCACCGTCGACACCGCTCGCGCCAGCCACCCAGAAGACCCCACCGGCGCCAGCCAGCCCGCCGACCCCGTGGGCTCCGTGGGCTCCGCCGACCCCGTCAACCCCGCTGACCCCGCAAACCTCAGGCGTCCCGTCAACCCCGCTAACCCCCATCACTCCGCTAACCCCGGTGACACCGGCACCCCCACCGCCGTTGCTGCCGGTGGACGTGACGAACGGCGTCGGCCTGGGCTTTGATACCTGCACAACGCCCGACGCCGCCACCATGCAGGCCTGGATTGCCCACTCGCCCTACCGGGCCGTAGGCATCTACATCGGCGGCTCCGACCGAGCCTGTGCACAGCCGAATCTGACGGCTGGCTGGGTCAGCCAGCAAGCCGCCGCAGGATGGCGCTTCATCCCGCTGTACGTCGGGCCGCAGGCGCAGTGGGGTCAGATAACGGCGCCGATCAGGCAGGGGGTGAGCGCGGCGGACGACGCCGCGCTGCAGGCGCGGGCGCTCGGCTTCGGCCCCGGCGCCCCGCTGTACTACGACATGGAGGCGTATCCGCGCCGGCAAAGCCGTCCGGCCCTACGGTTTCTGTCCGCATGGACGCGGGAGCTGCACCTGGACGGATACGCATCGGGCGTCTATTCCAGTTCGGAATCCGCCGTGGCAGATCTGGCCTACCACTATGCCGCCCAGCCGGGCTACCTGTGGCAACGGACCGTCACGATGCCCGATGTGATCTACGACGCGCTGTGGAACGGCCAGGCCGACACGAGCGACGGGCTGATCCCGCCCGGCGACTGGGCCGACCACCAGCGCATCCACCAGTACAGCGGCGGAACCCTGCGGACCTACGGCGGTCACCGGCTGACCATCGACAGGGACTACCTCGACGTCATGCTGGGGCCGGCAGCCCCGCAGCAACGTGACCTCCGTACCCGCCCACGGCACCGCACGCCGGGCGCGGGGCAGCGGGTACGTTCATTCGCCGCCTGTATTCAAATGTCAACGCGGACCCCGCACCGCCGTGGGGTTGTCCCATCTCACGGGGGGTCACGGCAGGACGCGGCGCAGCGTACCGACCGCAACCACACATGGGTGGGTTCCGGGGCTCGGGGGACTCGGCCCCCCCGGGCAGAATCAAGGCTGCGGAAGCCGGCCGAAGGTCGGCGAACAGCCTGATCGTGAGCCTAACGTGTCACAACCCGAGCCGGCTGCCGTTGCTGGTCGAAGGCCCGCTGATCACCATCCGCCAAGTCGGCCACGACGCCGGGCGCACCCGCCGGGAACGGCTCTAATGGTGACCACCATAGATATCCATGCTAGACATCTATGATATCCTGACTTTGCCTAGCGGAGAAGGTGAGTGGATGACGATGGTGAAGACGCCAATCGAGATCGACCAGGAGGCCTTGACGATAGCCGCTGAGGTGCTTGGCACCAAGACGAAGAAGGACACGGTGAACGCAGCCCTCCGTGAGGTGGGGCAGCGGCTCGTGCGGCTGCGCGCCCTGGCCAGGCTCGGCGAGATGGCCGACCGCGGTGACTTCGATGAGTTCCTCGGCAACAAGGCGGCTTACCGCAGGTGAGCCCTGCCCTCTACCTGATCGACACCTCGGGCGTGTTCCGGATCCTGCAGGACAAGCTGCGGCAAGCGTGGTCGGACCAGCTTGCCGGGGGTGTCATTGCGATCTGCCCGGTAGTCGAGCTGGAGCTCCTGTATTCCGCGCGATCGCTGGCGGACCGGCTGGAGAAGCAGCGGCTGCTGCATGACCTGTTCGGCTGGGTGCCGATGAGCGAACACTCCTGGGAGCGCGCGGAGGAAGTCCAGCAGCTACTCACCGAGGCCGGGACGCATCGCTCGGCCGGTCCGGTCGACCTGCTCATCGCCGCGACCGCAGAGCGCGAACGGCTCACGGTTTTGTGCGACGATCACGACTTCGAGACCCTGGCCGCGCTCACCGGCCAGCCTGTCAAGCTGGTCACCGACATCTGACATCTTGCTCCTCGGCTATGCCGCACGCTCAGAGCGTGGCCGTAGACCAAGCACGAGCCGGATACGTGCGTGCCGCCTTCAACCTCTTCGCCACGGGCGAGTACACCGAGACGACCCTGCGTGAAGAACTGGTCGCCCCTGGCTTCACCATGCCCAAGACGCTCAAGCAACCGGAGCGGCCAATCTCCAGGGCCACGGTTGCCAAGCTGCTGCGAGACCGCTACTACCTGGGCGAGGTCAGCTACCAAGGCAAGTGGTACCAAGGCAGGCACGAGCCCCTGATCACGCCCGAACTGTTTGACCGGGTACAGCGCGTGCTGGACTCCCACAGCGGCGCAGGCGTCCGCTCCCGCCGCTTTGACCACTACCTCAAAGGCGTGTTCTGGTGCGCCCGCTGCGGCAAGCGCATGATCTTCCAACGGGCCAAGGACCCGCAGATCATCAACACGCGGATTTGATCTTGCATTGACTGCCCGGCGGGGACCGTGAATGTGCCATCGCGGGTCTTATAAGACCCGCGATGGCACATTCACGGTCCCGGGAACGGGACTGTGTCCGGGGGGCAGGGGGCTGGTGGGGCCAATGTGGTGCGCAACGGGCAGAGTTGCGGGACGAGCGGGGCGCGGTCGCGCGCCTACCACAGCAACGAGGTCCGGAACTGAAGGCAGCGAGCTATTTCGCCACGCGCCCCAAGGGCAACGGCGGCACGTACTTGTACTACTACTTCGCCTGCTCGGGCGCGCGACGCCACACCTGTGACCGGCCTTACGTCTTGGCAACACCTTCCTTCCACCGGGCGGCAGGCTCAGCTCATCCTGGGGCGATCTGGACATGCTCAGGGGGTGCCAGCACGAAGACAGGGGCACCGTCCTGGCGGACGGTGCCCCTGTCTGGCACGAACTGTCTCCTGCTGACCTGCTTGAGCTGTCTTTGCAGGTCGGTGGTTGTACTGACGGGGTTTTGGTGGAGGTGGCGGGAATCGAACCCGCGTCCTTCAGTACATCACCAGGGCTTCTCCGGGTGCAGCCTGCTGTGTTTTTCTCAGCCCCGGCGGTCACGCAGGCAAGCCGCCGACGGGCTCAGCCGCTGTTAGGTTTCCTGGGCGATCCCGCGGCCGGGTCGCTCAGTTGAGCCTCCTTGCTGATGCCAGTCACCGGGCCGGAGGCGCTCCCGGGCTGACAGCCTCACTCCTCGCTCAGGCGGCGAGGGCGAAGCTAGTGCGCTGAGAATTGGCACTTATTGGTTTGCGGTCACAGTATTAACGAGGTCATGGCCGCGACCCTCGACCCGCTTCACCTGGATCAACTACCGAAGTCGAAGCCAGTCACCCCCTCTTGAGCTGTCAGGCCGACACACCACGGCACCGCCGTCCTCGCCGACCGTACAGTAGTAACGCTCCTGCGCCAAGCTGGATTCCCCACATATTCCCAACGGCTGCGCAGGATGGCGCCGGCACGGCGCATCCGGGGGGTTCCGGTGGGTCGTCCCCCGGGCCAGCACTGCCTGCCGGCTGCCGCGTGGCGCAACGAACCAGCACTGCAGACCCTGCTGACCGTAACCGTTCCCGTGCGCCGGCACCATCGCCCGCTGGCAGACGGCCGCGCGATGCGAAAGTCTTCCGCTTGCATGATCTTGCATGATGGGGTGGCCTGCCGGCCGCAGATCTGGCAGCCGGCAGGCCACCCTCGCGGCGGCAGCAAGGCTCGGGCTCGCCGAGGCGCATGGCTTGCATTGAGAACCCCCGTGGGCGCTGGCGGTGGCCGAAGTGGCGCCCACGGGGGTTGACCGGCAGGGTCGGGGCCGGTCATAACACCCGGGCCTCCCCCGAGATGAAGCCCGGTTCTCATCACGGCGACTGGGCCGCAACCCCCCAAGCGACTCCCAGTCACATGTTAAGACGCCGGAGAGTCACAGATTGGTTGCCCAGCGTCATCATAACTTTGGTAACGACAAGGTAACGTTGAAGACTCACGCTCGTGGACACGGTCAGCGGGCCCGGCGCCGTCAGCGGGCCCGGCGCCGTCAGCGGGCCCGGCGCCGTCAGGGGGGCCAGGCTCCGCGCAGGAGCTGCGTGCCGACCTGGACTGCGGTCGCGGTCTTCGGGTTCCCGAACGCCAGCACCGCGAAGGCGACGTCACCGCGGAAGCCCACGAACCAGTTCACCCACGTCCTGCCCTTGTGGCTGGTCAGCGGCGCGGCGCCGACCTGGCCGAACACGGGCTCGCCGCGCAGGTTCGCCGCGTGCGCGGCACCCGATGCGACGGTGCCGCGCATCAGGCCCCGCAGCGTGTTCATCACCTGGGCCGTGAAGGGCACCATGGGAACGTTGGCGGGATCGGGGGGGTCGGTCACCAGGATCGGCCGATGCCATGTGCCGACGTCCACCTCGGCCGCGACCAGGGCCATGGCCAGCGGGCTCACCGTCACGCCGCCCTGGCCGATCGTGTCGGCGGCCCGCTGCGCGTCGCTGCCCGGTGCCGGAACGGATCCGGCGAACCCGGGCAGCGGAAGCTGCCAGTGTGCGCCGAGCCCGAACTTGGCTGCCGCGTCGGTGAGCTGGCTGGCGGTCAGCAGCCGGGACAGGCCGGCGAAGGCAGTCCCGCACGCATGCGCGAAGTCGACGCGAAATGACGGTTCGACGCCGATGCCCCCCTCGGGCTGGTCGTTGGTGAACGTCTCGCCGCCGACGTCGGTGGCGCCGGAACAGGGGATCTGGGTGTCGACGCCGAACCCGGTGCGCAGCAGCGCGGCGGTCGAGACGATCGTGAACGAGTCACCGGGCGGAAAGTGACCGTTCAGCGCGTCGGCGGTCGACAGCGGGGCGCTTCTCGACACGGCGAGGATATGACCGGTGGAGGCCTGGACCGCCACGATCGCCGCACCCCTGGGCGCCGCGTCCACCGCCTGCACCGCCGCCGACTGTGCCCGGGCGTCGATCGTCGTGCGCACCGGCGCGGGAGGCTGGCCGGGCCACTTCTGCAGCACGGAGACGACGTTGCCCCTGGCGTCCTCGATGACCACCTCTGTCGTGGGCGTTCCGGCCAGCCGCTGCTGATAGGCCGCCTGCAGCCCGGAACGGCCGATGGTGGTGCCCGGCAGGTAGGGGAGCCCTTCCTGATGCAGCGCTTCGGCGTTCTCTGTCCCGACGCTCCCGACGATGCCGGCCGCTTCGCTGGTGAAAAGCCGCCGCTGTACCCGGTGGACCCGCACGCCCTTGATCCCGGCCAGGTGGGAGCGCATCCGGTTGTACGCCGCCGGGCTGAGAACAAGCAGCTCCTGGAAGCGATTTGGCGGCGCGGTGCGGATCTGGCCGAGAATCTGCCCGGCGTCAAGACCGGTGACGCTCGCGAACTTGGCCGCGGTCGCCACGGGGTCGGCCAGCCGGCCCGGCTGGACGCCGACCGTGTAGGCGGGCGACAGCCGCAACAGGGACTGCCCGGCCGCATCGAGCACCGGCGCGCGGTTCGGCGTCCGCGTGACCACCGCGAACCTCATGCCGGTCCGCAGGCTGGGGTGGATGACGCTCGGGCTCCAGCCGATCTTCCAGTCGGTGCCGACCCTGCGCAGGGCAAACCTGCCCTCGTACCGCCACGGCGGGCCATCCTCGCCCAGGTCGACCGAGGCGGAGAAATCGGCCTCGGCCTGGCCGCCGTGCATGGCGATGTGCCCCATGTTCAGAAACAGGGCGGCGGCGTTGAGCTGCTGATACTCGGCCTGCAGCGCGGCCGCGACGCCGGCGGGGGAACCCGTGGTGTACCCGGCCGCATCCCAGTACCGGCCCTGCTCCCAGGCCAGCAGGAAGCCGCGCACGGTCGGTTCCGCCGACGACTCGGCGGCGCACCCCCCGATCAGGCTGACCGCGAAAATCGCCAGCGTGACCAGGGCCACCGCGATCTTGAGCCCGCTGGGGGAAAGAAGGCGCGGCGGCAGGGCAGCGGCCGCATGTGGCCGCGCCGGGCGGGCGCGCACGGCAGGCGGCCGCGGACAGGTGGACCGGCCCGGGAGACCGGGCAGGTCACCGCCGCCGCCGGAGCGCACGATCCACCTCCCTGGCCGCGTCACGCCTGGCCAGTTCGTGGCGCTTGTCGTAGGTCCGCTTGCCACGTGCAAGCGCCAGTTCCACCTTCGCCTTACCGTCGGAGAAATACAGCGACAGCGGGATCAGCGTGAGGCCGCGCTCGGCCGTCTCCCTGCTGAGCCGGTCGATCTCCTTCCTGTGCATCAGGAGCTTGCGGATCCGCCGCGGCTCGTGGTTCGTCCAGGTTCCCTGTGTGTACTCGGGGATATGCACGTTGTGCAGCCACACCTCGCCGTCGGCGATCTGGCCAAAACCTTCCGCCAGCGAGGCACGGCCCGCCCGCAAGGACTTCACCTCGGTGCCGGTGAGCACGAGGCCCGCCTCGTACACGTCCTCGATGTGGTAATCGTGCCTGGCGCGCCGGTTGCGGGCAATGATCTTGTGTCCCTGCTCGCGTGCCACGGTACTCCTCAGCGCTCCGGTGCCACGCTACTCCCTGCAACGCAGCGCCTGGCATAATGCGCCCGTGTCTACCCCGGGCGCGATCAAATACGCAGGTACCGCCGCAGGGTCAGGAACGACGTGGCGCCGCACAGCAAGACTCCTGCGCACAAGGCGAGAATCACGACCTGGACCAGGTCGGAGGCGCTCAGCCGGACGTTGAACGTGAAGTACTGCTGCAACGTGTCCAGCCACAGAATCTTCAGGACAAGGAGCAGCCCGGAGGCGATGATCCAGCCGAAGAACCCGGCGATCACCGCTTCCAGCAGGAACGGCAACTGCACATAGAAGTTGGACGCGCCGACCAGCCGCATGATCCCCGTCTCCCTGCGCCGGTTGAACGCGGAGAGCCGGATCGTGTTGCCGACCAGCAGCACCGCCGCGATCACCATGATCAGCGCCACGATCAGGGAGCCGTTCCTGAGGCCGTTGAGCAGCCGGTAGAACTTGTCGAGCAGCGATCGCTCGTCCATGATCTGGTCGACTCCCGGCCTGCCCTGCAGCGTGCCCACGACGATCGAGTAGTCGGTCGCCGGGTTGCGCAGCTTGACCCTGAACGAGTCGGGGATCTCGTCGGCGGGCACCGCCTGCACGAACGAGGGCTGGTTGGAAAACTCCTGCCTGAAACGCTGGTACGCCTGCGTCTGCGATTCGTAGTAGACGTGTTCGACCTGCCGGAGCGACTGCAGGTCCTGCTGTATCTGAGCTCTCTCCGGCACGGTGGCGGGACCGTTGTCCCGGCACGTCGCGCTGGGACTCGTCGCCGTGCAGAGGTAGACGGAGATCTCGACCTTCCCCTGCCAGAACGTCTTCGTGTTGTTCACCTGCTTCATGATCAGCAGGCCCATGCCGAGCAGGAACAAGCTGATGGCGACAACAACGATCAGCACGACCGTCATCGTGAGGTTGCGCCGGAGGCCAATCCAGATCTCTTGGAACACGAAGTTAGAACGCATGCTTCCTGAATCCCTCGATAGCCCGCTACCGCACGGAACAGCACCGCCAGGTCAGTAGGCCTGGCCGTACACCCCGCGCGACTGGTCGCGCACAACTTTGCCGTGCTCAAGCTCTATGACGCGCTTGCGCATCGAGTCCACGATCGCCGCGTCATGGGTAGCCATCACGACGGTGGTGCCGGTCCGGTTGATGCGGTCGAGAACCTTCATGATCCCGATAGAGGTGCCGGGGTCGATGTTGCCTGTCGGCTCGTCAGCGAGAAGGATCATCGGCCGGTTCACGAATGCCCTCGCCATGGCCACGCGCTGCTGCTCCCCGCCGGACAGTTCGTCGGGCATGCGCTCGGCCTTGCCGTCGAGGCCGACCAGGTCGATCACCTCGGGCACCACCTTGCGGATGAAACGCCGCGGCTTGCCGATGACCTCCAGGGCGAATCCCACGTTCTGGTACACGTTCTTGTTGGGAAGCAGCCGGAAGTCCTGGAACACGCAGCCGATCTTCCGGCGAAGGTGCGGGATCTTCCAGTTGGTCAGCCGGGCGAGATCCTTGCCTGCCACGTGGATACGGCCACCAGTCGGCCGCTCCTCCTTGAGCACGAGCCGAAGGAATGTCGATTTCCCCGAACCGGACGGGCCGATCAGGAAAACGAACTCGCCCTTCTCGACGTCAATGTTGACGTTCTCGAGGGCGGGCCGGCTCTGGCTCGGGTACAACTTGGTCACGTTGTCGAAGTGGATCACGGGCCCATCACAAGCGCTCGGCGATAGTGGACGGCTGACGACGCTGTCGCGGGCGGGTTCGGCCCGCACGTGCCACTGCGTCGCGTCATGATGTCCCCACGTACTTTTCGGTGGCTCCAGTTGGTCATCGGACAGTCTAGGGGGGAAACTGGCATCGAAGGTCCAACACTTGAGAAGTGGTCAGGCACCAGCCGGCCGGAGAGGGCCTAGATGAGCTGCGAACACCTGATCTGCGCTCAGTGCGCCAGACCAGTGGTGGAAGGCCGCTGCTCGGTGTGCCGTGCGGCCAGGGCCGAGGTGCACCACCCACCACCCAGCCTGGCGTCACCGCTGCTCATCGCGGCGCTGATCGTGATGCTCCTGCTGGTGATTGCCCTGCGCCTGTCGCACTGAGAGCCGCCCGGCGCACCACGCGGCAGCCGCGGACCCCCGGTGCGCCGCAGCCCGCGGGCGCCAGCCTGCGCAGCCGTTAGGGATCCGTGGCGTGCCAGCCCGAGGCAGGACGCGCACCCCAGTCCGCGCCGGGGCGAGTCAGTTCTGCGCGGCGCCTGCCTCCCTGCGGCGGAGCCACCGGACCTCGGCCGAGATGAAGTCGTCGATCTCGCCATCGAGCACTGCCGCGGTGTTGCCGGTCTCCAAGCCTGTGCGCAGGTCCTTGACGCTCTGGTAGGGGTGCAGCACGTAGTTGCGGATCTGGGTGCCCCAGCTGCTCGTCGTCTCGCCGCGCAGCTGGGCCATCTTGGCCTCCTCCTCCTGGCGTTTGCGCTCAAGCAGCTTGGCGGCCAGGACGACCATCGCGCTGGCCCGGTTCTGGATCTGGCTGCGCTCGTTCTGGCAGGAGACCACGATGCCGCTCGGCAGATGGGTGATCCGGACAGCGGAGTCGGTCGTGTTGACTCCCTGGCCGCCCGGCCCGCTCGACCGGTAGACGTCGATCCGGAGCTCGTCCTCGGGCACGTCGATACGGTCCGTGCGTTCCACCACGGGCACCACGTCCACGCCCGCGAACGACGTCTGCCTGCGGCCCTGGTTGTCATAGGGCGATATCCGCACGAGCCGGTGCGTGCCGTGCTCGCCGCGCAACGTGCCATAGGCGTACGGCGCCTTGACGGCGAACGTGGTCGACTTGATGCCCGCCTCCTCGGCATACGACGTGTCGTAGATCTCGGTCGGGTAGCCGTGCCGTTCCGCCCAGCGCAGATAGATCCGCTGGAGCGTCTGCGCCCAGTCCGCCGCGTCCGCGCCGCCGGCCTGTGCGTTGATCGAGATCAGTGCCTCACGCGCGTCGTACTCGCCCGACATGAGGGTGAGGGTCTCGAGCTGGTCGATCTCCTTGCGGAGCGCGGCGAGCTCGCGCTCCGCCTCCTGACGGGTCGGCTCGTCATCCTCACTCTCCGCAAGCTCGAACATGATCGAGCTGTCGTCGAGCCGGCGCCGCAGGTTCTCCACCCGGGCAAGCTCGCCCTCAAGATAGGAGAGCCTGCGGGTTACTGCCTGCGCATGTTCCTGGTCGTCCCACAGCCGCGGATCGGCGGCCTGGTCACGAAGACCAGCCGCCTCGTGGCGCATAGCGTCCAGGTCAAGGACGGTCTCGACGCCAGTGAGCTTGGACGAAAGCTCCTTGATCTCCTCCGCGGGGTCGATCGGTGCCATGCAGGAAAGCCTACGCGAGGTGAACAGCACACATGGCGGCTGGCATACTCACGGACGTGGGAAGGGGCAACTTTCCGGCCCAAAGACACCCGCGTGGCCCGCAGCGCCCACCTATGCGGTGGCGAGATCGGCGTCGCCGGTTACGTGGAGCGACAATGCGGCGAAGACGAACACGGAGACCAAGATCATAGCTCTGCGCACAATGCGCCGGACCGCGGCCGCGGCCGGCGGGCTGCTCGTGCTCGCGCTCGTGCTCGGCGCACGTGGCTGCGCCTCCCCGACGGCCGCCGGGCCCGCCACCGGCGGCCCGCCGCCGGGCGAGGTGAGCGTGGCCTACGCCCGGCAGGTGCTGCGCGCCTTCCTCACCACCGACGACGTGGCGCGGGCCGCAGGCGCCGAGTCGCTCGAACTGTCGCTGGTCAGCGAGGCGCAGCTGCCGCTGACCGCGTCGGCGTACGAGCAGGCCGGCTACACCGGCACGCCCGCGCCCAGATACCGGTACGGCGCCGCCGCCGTCTACGTCCCGCAGATGACGTCGTTCCCGTTGTGGTTCGTCGCGGTCGCGCCGCGCATCCCGGCCCGCGGCGGGCCCGCCCGCACCGCGATCATGGTCTTCAGCCGCCCGGCGGCCACTGACTCCTGGCAGCTGAGCATGTCGACGTTGCTCCAGCCAGGGACGGCCGCACCCCGGCTGGCGCTGGACGCGACCGGCCATGCCACGGCGCTCGCCACCTTCGACCACAAGCTGCTCGTCAGCCCGAACAGCGTCGGCGCCGTGCAGGCGGCCCTCGCCGACGACGGGCCGCGCGCGGCGGTGTCCACGCTGATGGCGGCCGGCCCCTACACCACCGGCGTGCACGACCAGATCGTGACCGCCAAACGCGCCGTCACCCGTCAGGGCCTGCGCTATGACTCCGTGCTGCAGGGCAGTTCGTTCCCGCTCTACGCGCTGGCCACCTCCGATGGCGGCGCGCTTGTGCTTTACTCCCTGGTCCGCAGCACCGTCGTCCTGACCAGGGCGCACCAGCAGCGCCAGATCCAGATCCCACCGGCGTTCGCGCCGATTCTCTACGCGGCCGGCCGCGTGATCATCCAGTCCGAGCTCGACACCGGGGAGACCTACCAGTACGCGGCCTACGTCCCGCCGGACCAGCCGGCAGGCAAGCCGGCGGCGCAACTGCGCGTCATCGCCGCCGACGGCGGTCCAACCAGCGCCAGCGGCATCTGATCCCGGAGGCGTCAAAAATGATCCCGAACGGCTGCCGCGGATGCGGCAGGCCTTTGCCGCGGGGGATCCCGGGGGGCCGGCCCCCGGGGCTGGCACAGATCCAGAACGGCTGCCGCGGCCTGCGCCAATCCTGACATGCGGACAGGGCCGGGCGTCCTGACGGGAGCCACGGCCTCGGTCAGTTGCCGGTGTGCGGCAGCGTGCTCGATGTCACCAGCGTCCGGATCGCGCGCAGCGCGACCGACAGGGTCGCGACGTTGAACCGCTCGCTCTCCCAGATCTCGGTGAGCGTCTGGCTGGCCCGCGCGACGGCGGAAGCGTTGCACTCCGTCCAGACCGCCAGCCGCTCCTCGGGCGAGCCTGAGCCGCTGACGACAAGGACGTCCCGGGTCAGGGCGGCATGCGCCGCGTACAGGTCGTCGCGCAGCGCCGCACGTGCCATCGTGTTCCAGCGATCGTCCCTGGGCAGTGCGATGATCCGCTCTCTGAGCCGGGCGATCTGCAGCCGGTCGGCCATGTCGAAGTAGACCTCCGCGACCTCCTCCACGCCGCGCCCAGTGCTCGATGCGATCTCCACGAGGTCGAACGTCGAGTACGCGGGAACCATCCCGGCGGCCCGTTCGGCCAGTTCGACCGGCACGCCGCGGGCGGTGAAAGAGTCCCGGCGCTCCTCGAAACCGGCCAGGTCGCGGCCGGTGAGCAGTTTCGGCAGCCCGGATCCGATGGTGACGATGCCGTCGGCGAAGAAGTCGATGGTCGCGCGGATGGGCAGCGGCGGCCGGCGGCCGAGCAACAGCCAGCGGGAGGCACGCTCGGTCAGCTTGCGCGCCTCGAGCAGCAGCGCGACCTGGGTGGCGACATCCACCTTGCCGTAGAGCGCCTCGACCGACGCCCAGAACGCGCGCATGCCGAAGACCTCACGCGCGACCAGCCAGGCGCGCGCCAGGTCGGGCGCTGACACGCCGGTCTCCTCGTTGAGCCGGAAGGCGAACGTGGTGCCCGACCGGTCCACCATCTCGTTCACCACCGTGCTCGTGATGATCTCGCGGCAGAGCGGGTGGCCGGGCATGCGGTCGGCGTACCGCTCGTGCAGCGGGTGCGGGAAGTAGCCGGTGAGCTCGCACCGCAGGTACTCGTCGGCGGGCAGGTCGGAGCCGACGAGCTGCTCGGTCAGGGCGATCTTGGTGTAGGCGAGCAGCGTCGCGAACTCCGGCGCCGTCAGGCCGAGGCCCGCGGAACGCCGTTCGGCGATGACCTTGTCGCCCGGCAGGTATTCGAGCCGCCGGCGCAGCAGGCCGTCCCTTTCCAGTTTCCGTATGTACCGCGCGTGCACGTGCAGCATGGACGCCGCCTGCGCGCGGGCCGCGGCGAGGCAGGCGTTCTGCTGGTAGTTGTGCCGCAGCACGAGGTCGGCTACCTCGTCGGTCATCTCCTGCAGCAGCCGGTCACGGTCCGACCTCGTCAGCTCGCCGTCACGAACGGCGCCGTCAAGCAAGATCTTGATATTGACCTCGTGGTCGGATGTGTCCACACCGGCGGAGTTGTCGATGAAGTCAGTGTTGATCAGCCCGCCGGCGAGCGCGTACTCGATCCGGGCCGCCTGGGTGAGCCCGAGGTTGCCGCCCTCGGCGACCACCTTGACCCGCAGTTGCGTGGCGTCGATCCTGACCGCGTCGTTGGCGCGGTCGCCGACGTCGGCGTGGTTCTCGCTCGTGGCCTTGACGTAGGTGCCGATGCCACCGTTCCAGAGCAGGTCGACCGGCGCGGACAGGATCGCCTTGACCATCTCGTGCGGCGTGAGCGTGTTCACGTGCTCCCCCAGGCCCAGCGCGGTCCGCACCTGAGGGCTCACCGGGATCGACTTCAGCGTG
>WNGJ01000431.1_pt1 | contig 40103 bp, 39 predicted proteins | sample 5400611 | NCBI WGS metagenome assembly WNGJ01 (sample SAMN13153375, study PRJNA577476) | soil metagenome | isolation source: 40 cm soil or saprolite under Garry oak tree replicate 1 | place: USA:California | collected 2016-06-15
TGAGGGGAGACTGGCCAGGTGGTTCCCACGCGCATCGATTGGGTCCGGGAGCACTGTCAGCTGCTGCGGGCCATCTCGGCGGAGTTCGGGCAGACGCGCCCGTTCGACGGCCTGACCATCGGCACCGGCATCCACCTGGAGGCCAAGACGGTGGCGCTCCTGCTGACGTTGCGCGACGGGGGGGCCAGGCTGGTCTCGACCGGGAACCTCAACACCACCCAGCCCGACGCCGTCGAGGCGTTGCGGGCCGAAGGCATCACCGTCATCGGAGGGCCGACCAAGGACAGCGAGGTACACGCCTCCTACCTCGACGAGGTGCTGGCCGCCAAGCCGGACCTGATCCTCGACAACGGCGGGGACCTCTTCGCCAGGTACCTCGACCGCCCCTACGAGGGGCTGCTGGGCGGAACCGAGGAGACGACCTCGGGCCGGATGCGGCTCGAGCCGCTCCGGGGCCAGCTACGGTGCCCGGTCCTGGTCATCAACGACAGCCCGATCAAGCAATTCGCGGAGAACGAGCATGCCGTCGGCCAGAGCGCGCTGGAGTCCTTCCTGCGGATGACGAACCGGATCACCAACGGCGAGCAGGTCACCGTGTTCGGCTACGGGGCCTGCGGGCGCGGCGTCGCGGCTAACTTCCGCGCCGCCCACGCCCGGGTGTCCGTCGTCGACGTCAACCCGGTGACCAGGCTCCGGGCGCACCTGGACGGGTTCAGCACGCCGCCGCGTGACATCGCCATCGCGAACGCCGACGTCATCATCACCGTGACCGGGGCAAGGGACGTGCTGACCGCCGCCGATCTTCCGCTGTTGCGGGACGGCGTGATCCTGGCCAACGCGGGGCACTTCCCGGCGGAGATCGACGCAGCGGGCCTGATCGGCGCGGTGGAGGTGACGAGCCAGCGCGAGTACGCGGACGACCTGCTCACGCTGGAGCTCAACGACGGCCGGCGCGCCCACCTGCTCGCCCGCGGGCACATGTTCAACCTGGCCGGCCCGCGGCCGCTCGGCAACTCCATCGAGTCGATGGACCTGGGGTTCGCGCTGCAGGCCCGCTGCCTGGAGGCGGTCGCCAACCGCAGCGTCGACGCCACCAGCTGCGTCGTCCCGGTCCCCGGGCCCATCGACGCGGCCATCGCTAACAGCTACCTGGATCGGAAGTACCCGCCGGCGCCCCGTTGACCACCCTGCCGACGCAGGCGCGGAGTTCGGCCTGCGCTCCCCCCGAAGTTGTTGGCGAACCGGGGACGGCCGGCTCATATCAGTGAGCGGCCACGGGCAGGCTCGAAGCCAGGCCCGACAGCAGGAGAGCGATCATGCGGACCCCGAAGACCAGGGCAGCCCGGGCGGAGCGTGATGTCAGCCACGCGGTGACCACCCTCTACCAGATCCACTACCGCTCACTGGTCCGGCTTGCCGCCCTGCTGGTGTCCGACCTGGCCACCGCGGAAGACATCGTGCAGGAATCCTTCACCGCGCTGCACGGCATGCGGCGCACACTGCGCGACGCCGACGCTGGGCTGTGCTATCTGCGCCGTTCGGTAGTCCGTCGTTCCCGGTCAGCGCCGCAGCTTCAGCTTGCCGGGGGCACACCCGACCTGCCAGGTGACGGCCCGGAGGCCAGCCTCCCCCTTCAGGGCTCCGCCGTCGTCTCGGCGCTGCGGGCTCTTCCCGTCCACCAGCGTGAGGTACTGGTTCTGCGGTATTTCGTTGACCTGCCCGAGGCCGAGATCGCCTCGGCGACCGGGATCAGGACAGCCGCCGTGCGGAGCCACGCCGCCCGTGCGATGTCGTCGCTACGCGCCGAACTGGGCCCGGCTGGTGAATGACACCCGCCAGCGCGGCGACGGGCGGGGTGCGGCGTATTGGGGTATATCGGGCTAGGCGGCCAGGACCCTCTGCTCTACCGGGCCATTCCGCCAGGTGCCAGCCTGGTAGCACGTAACACGAGAAGGTGAGTTCAGTGAATGACTTCTTCGGGATCCTCGCCGCAGGCCCGGCGTTCTTCGTCAGCTCCTGGTTGCTGATGCTCTTCGCGGGGATCACCAGCGAAGATACCGGCATCCGGCCGTTCGGCTATGTCACGTCCATGGTCGTGACGATCGGGCTCTGGCTGGTGCTCGCACCCGCCGCCGGCGCGATCGCCCGGACCAGCAAGAAGAAGACCTGACTCAGGACCACGGTGATGCTCTACTTATCTCGCGATCTAGGTACGGACCAGCTCGCCTGAGCATCGTCGATGGAGGAGCCGAGGTGGAGACTTTCGCGGTACCGGAAATCACCGACCATGACCATGTGCTCGGTCCGGCCGACGCACCCGTCACGGTCCTCGAGTACGGCGACTACGAGTGCCCCTACTGCCGGGGCGCGGCCCGGGACGTCCACCGGATGCTCGACCTGTATCCGGGCCAGATCCGGTTCGTGTTCCGGAACTTCCCGATCCCGCAGCTGCACCCGCACGCGGAGCAGGCCGCCGAGGCGGCCGAGGCCGCCGCCGCCCAGGACAAGTTCTGGGGGATGTACGAGCTCTTGCTGCGGCCCTCGTCCCGCCTCGAGCTCGACTCGCTGCTGTCCTACGCCCGGGGCCTGGGCCTGGACACCGACCGGTTTCGCACCGAAGTCACCGGCAGCGCCTACGCCGCGAAGATCGAGCATGATATCCGGGAAGGCGTCAGGAACGGCGTCAACGCCACCCCGAAGTTCTATGTCGACGGCAAGCGCATCGACGGCAAGTTCCCGCTGGAAGGGCTCGAGGACGCGCTGGCCGGATCCAGCCTTGCGACCAGCGCGGCCGCGACCGGTCAGGCGCCAGCCAGGTGGTAGGCCAGCAGCGGCACCCACCGGACCCTGGGCGGGGACATCACGCCGCCCGCGGCGAGCGCCGTGCCGAGCCGCGACGTCATGAACGCGTCCTGCTCCGCCCGCGAGGACCACACCTCGCTCACGATGAACGTGCCGTCGTCGGCGGTCCCCGCGGCGTGCGAGAGCAGCCCGGCAGGCCAGTCGCCCTGTCCGGTGTGCATGTCAATGCCGAGTTGCTTGTTGACGGCGGTGTACTCGGCTTCGCTCACGCCGGTGAACTCCAGGATCAGTTGCTCAGACATCGGGACTCCCTGTGGCTGTCACCTTCAGGACGCTCCCTGGAGCGCCCCCCTGCACTGAGTTCGTCACCCGGGCGGCCGGCGGATCACTTTCCCGGGCATGGTCAGCGGGGATCCGGCAGCAGCCCGGCCTGGTCGAGCGCGGCCCTGGCCCGCTCGGCGCCCCCCTCGCGCGCGATCAGGTCATAATGGGCCGCCGACAGCCCGCGCAGCGAGCTGAAGTCGCGCTCCCCGCGCGTCGCGAGGTGGGCGGCGAACCCGAAGATCGCACCCCACAGCACCCCCAGGCCTATCCCCACCGCGACCATGGCGAGCCAGGCATGCCCGGTGGTGAACAGCCCGAGCAAGATGCCGATCAGCAGGCCGGCCCACAGCCCGCTCAGCGCGCCGGCGGCCGCGGCCCGCCATTTGGTCAGCCGCCCGGTCACCCGCTCGACCAGCTGCAGGTCGGAGCCGACGATATCGAGCTGCTCGACCGGGAAACCGTCGTCGGAGAGCCGGTCGACCGCACGCTGGGCGGAGCTGTAGTCATCGAACCGGGCTACGGTGTTCCACGCGGCGCTGACCGGGTTCACCGTGAGCCTGCCGTACATCATGGCGACGTCCTTTCGTCTCGAACTGTCCCGGCGTTCACCGGCGACGAGATCAGGATCGGCGTCGTGTGTGCAAAGCAGGCGGGAGCCGCGTGGAGACGTGATGAAGACCGGCCTTCCCGGCTGCTACGGGCGGGCCTCGTAGACGATGTTGAAGGGTGTCTCCGCCGCCCGGCGGAACCTTGTGTACCCAGCGTCGGCGGCGAGCCGCCGTATCGACTCCTCGCCCGCCTGAGCGCCGAGGGAGTAACCGCCGTCCTGGGACAGCGCGTTCGGGACGCAAAGAAAAGTGGAAAACGAGTAGTAGACCCGCCCGACCGGGTTGAGGTTGTCGGTCACGCTGTTGCCGGCGTAGGGCTCGACCACCATCCAGGTGCCGTCCGGCGCGAGCATCTGCCTGATGTGACGGGCCGCGCCGACCGGATCGCCCATGTCGTGCAGGCAGTCGAAGCTGGTCACCAGGTCGTACGGGCCACCGGTGAAGGTCTGCGCAGACGCGACATCGAACGTCACCTGGTCGCCCAGACTCGCTTCCGCGATCCGCTTACGCGCCTGGATGATCGACTCCTCGTGGTAGTCGGAGCCGGTGAAGCTCGAGTTCGGGTACGCACGTGCCATGAGCGCGGTCGACGCGCCGTGGCCGCAGCCGATGTCGGCCACGCGTGCTCCCGAGCGGAGCCTGGCCTCGACGCCGTCGAGGGCCGGCAGCCAGCTCGCTACGAGATTGGCCGCATACCCCGGCCGGAAGAAGCGCTCGCAGCCGGAGAACACCTCTTCGTGGTGCTCGTGCCAGCCGACGCCCGCACCGGTGCGAAACGCCTCGGTCACCTTCTGCTCCGACCGCAGCGCACCGAGCGCGAGCTCAAATGCGCCAGGCGCAAAGACGGCCCCGTCAGGGTCAGTCAGGGCGAAGGCCTGCTCCGGTGTCAGGGAGTACGTCCCGGCCTGCGGGTCGTACTCCACGTAGCCCCCGGCCGCCTGACCGCGGAGCCATTCATCGACGTAGCGGGTGGCGGTACCGGTGCGCTCGGCGAGCTCATGGGGCAGCATCGGCTGCTCGGCGAGCGCGCGGTAAAAGCCGAGACGATCGCCGACGAGCACATTGCCCGCGGCCATCGTCGCGCCGAGGTCTCCCACGAATTTGTGCAGGAAATCCGTCAGCTTGTCCTGGTCGATTGCCATCGTTTCCTCCATTGAGCGGCCTGGCCGGTGCTCGGTCAGGCCAGGATGTTCTGGGCCTGATCCCAGAGGTATGCCAGGGGGAAGCCGCGCAGCATCCGCAGACGCTACTGAAGTCAGCGCGACTGGCTACCGGTCCTTGGCGTCGAGGACACCTAGCTCAGCCGCGCGGGCAGCGGCCTCGCGCCGGCTGGCGGCGCCGAGCTTGCCGAGCACGGCGGCGACGTGACTGTCGACCGTGCGCACGGAAACCACGAGCTGGCTGGCGATCTGAGCGTTCGTGTAGCCCTGGCCGAGCAGTCGCAGTACGTCGATCTGGCGGGCGGTCAGGCCAGCAGGATTGACCTTCGTTTCGCCCAGCGGCCCGCGCGGGATGCGGGTCACGCCGAGCGCGCGCAGGCGCCTGCGGACCTTGGTGGCGAGCGGTCTGGCGCCAAGCTCATCAAGCATCCCAAGCGCGGTCAGCAGGTGCTGCGGATCTGGGCTCTCCGCAAGCGCCGCGGCGTGCTCGTACGGGCATCCGGCGGCCTCCCAGGCCGCGGCGGCCTCGCGCCACCGGCCTGCCGCCTGCACCGCGTAGGGGTGATCGCCATCCGGCTGAACCCGCTGCCCTGCCCTGGTCAGCCAGAAGCCGAGCTCCGCCCGGTGCACCCTGTCGCCGAGCCGTTCGGCCTCCTGGTAGACCGGGGCAGCGATGTCGCGCACACCCGCCCGGTCGCCGCGAAGCCAGGCGGCCTCGGCGCGCGCGGCCGCGACGGGGCCTATCCGCTGAAGCTCGTTGACCTTTACCGCCAGTTCCCAGGCCGGCCCGAGCACGCCGGCCGCCTCCGGCTGCCCGCGCCGGACCATTACCCGGCCAAGCACCGTAAGAGCGGCGCATCTCGTCGGCACGAACGCGTCCACACCGCCTTGGGCGGCGCGAACGGCCTCGTCCCACGAGCCCCGCGCGAACTGAAGCCGGGCCCGCGCAACTTGCATGTAGGACAGGAATCCGAGGAACTCGGCTTCCTCGGCGAGCTGAATGCTCGCCGTCAGGTAACGCTCCGCCTCACCCAGGCGGAACCAGTCGAGCAGGTTCCACACGATGCCGACGTAGGCACGGCAGGCATCCTCGACATCGCCCGCGTCCAGGGCGACCCGGAGCGCCTCGTCTATCGTCCGCTGGCCGGCCGGGTCGCCGAGAAGCCACTGGGATGCGCCAATGTTCGTTAGCGCGTGCGAAATTATCGCCGGATCGCCCGCCTGGCGGGCAAGCGTGACGGCGCGCTCGCCGCAAGCAATGCTCTCCCGGGCTTGATGAGCGAGCATGTGCAGCTGCGACTGGTTGCTCAGGGCAAGCGCGAACAGGCGGGCGTCCCCGGCCTTCTCAAGCACCTCGACCGCCTCCCGGCCCGCCTGCTCGGCGTCGCTGCGATTCCCCGTCGACCACTGCATCCGAGACAGCCACCGCAGGCTGGAGCCCAGCGTCCGCAGGTCGCCCCGTCGGCGGGTCAGGTCGACGGCCTGCAGCTGAGCGCCAGCCGCCCTGTCCGCCGCGCCGATCGTGTAGCACTCGATCGCGTACTGCTCGAGCAGCTCAGCTCGCTCGTCCGCGGCGAACCGGTCAGCGTGCTCAAGCACGAGGCCGAAATGTGCGACCGCCTCGCGGTGCGCGCCAGCACGGGCTGCGTCTCGTGCCGCCGCCGGGCCGTACCGCACGATGGCATCCACATCACCTGCTTGCGCCGCGTGATGAATAATCTGCGCCACGTCCGACCCGTCCCGGTCAACCAGGGCGGCGAGCACGCGCTGATTCAGCTCCACCAGCCGCGCCGATGGCAGCGAGCCGGCAATGGCGCGCCGGGTGAGCTCATGGCGGAAGGAGATCCTGCGTGCGGACACGGTGAGCAAACCGCCCTGCTCGGCTGCCGCAAGCGCCGTCGCCCGGCCAGGAACGCCGTCCGGCACGAGCGCATCGACCAGCCAGCGCTCAAGCGCGGACGGGACCACGGCCAGCTGCTCGAGCACATCCTGAACAGGCGGGTCCAGACGCCTGACTCGCGCCAGAACGGCATCCACAATCGTGCGCGGAACAAGGTCGCCCTGCGCCGAGGCGAGCAGCTCCTGGACGAAGAACGGATTCCCTGAGGTGTGGGCGAACAGGTCATCCGCATCGACCGAGCTGCCCGCACTGAGCTGCCGCACCGCTTCGGCCGACAACCGGCGCAGCGGAAGGTAACGTACGTGATCGCTGCGGGACGCCTGGCCGAGCAAGCCGTGAAGCGCGTGCTCCCGGTCCAGCTCGTCGTCGCGGTAGGTGAGTATCAGGACGGCAGGCAGGTCAGCGATCCGCCGGATGAGGTAACGCAGCGCGTCAAGCGTCGCGTCGTCTGCCCAGTGAATGTCTTCGATAACCAGAACAGTCGGATGCTCGGGCCAGCTCAGCTCCGCGCGCAGGGCGGCAAGCACCCGGTCGCGATCGCTGCCATCCATCACGGCGCGGCTGAACTCTGCTCCTACGCTGCCCACAAGGTCGCGGAACGGACCAAGGGTCCGCGGAGTCGCTAGGTCATCGCAATAGCCCACAAACAACCTGCCCTCCGCGGGCAGATGGGCGCGCAACGCCTCAACCAGGCTCGACTTGCCGATCCCAGCCTCGCCCATGACCAGCACGACAGACCCGCCCCCGCCGCCCGCCGCCCGCGCGGCATCAGCGAGCACCGACAGTTCGGCGTCACGCTCCAGCATCTCCCGCCGCACACCCTGATTGTAGGAGCCTGCAGGGGAGAGTCACCGGTGCGCGGCGATCCTGACATCTTCATCAACATCTGTCCCAGGCGAGCGGCTGATCGCCGCCGTGGTCTGACACGAGGGCTCGAGCTGACAAACAGGCCGCCGTTCGGCTCCCCGGTCGTCATCCCCGAATACCGGCTGAAACAGCGGCCGGAGCTGCCGCCGGCTCCGGTCGGACCACCACCAGCCGGCGAGTCGGCGAAGCGGTGATCTGAGAGCGACGGACATGCCTGTCGGCTGCCGGTGCCGTCTCACCTGCCTGGCCCGGTGAGCGGCCTCCGCCTCCGCGAGAAGAGCCTTGCGCCGCTCAGACGCCAGCACGGCCCAGATATGGTGACTGATCACTTCGATTGCTCCCTCAAGGTTGGCCATTTCGCGAACGTTGTCGTCGCTCGGTCCAACCTGACTAGAGAGCGGCAGCCGGGCATCGGCGATCGCTACCGATCCCGGAGAATTCGGTACGGATTCCTGGAGACTTCAGTGCGGATTCCGGCGGCTCCGTGACCGGATCCATGATCAGCACCGATGCCGGTTGCCTACACAAGGCTGCCCGCAATTTCTGCCGAACTACAGCAGGGTTAGCCGAACCTTCGCCCTATTCCGTGCTGGTCAGCTGGACCGGACTCCGCGGCCCCTGCGGCTGGGCCTGGTACCGGCCGGGCTCGCGGCCGTCGGCCCTGCGCCTGCCCGCCCGCCGGCGGCGGATCCCCGGCCAGCGGGCTTCTTCCGCGGCGGCGCGGTGCTGGCCCGGACGACCAGCGACGTGGTCAGCTCGACCCGGTTGCTCGAGGTGTCGGTGCGGCCGTCGAGCAGCGCGAGTATCGTGCGGGTGGCCATGGCCGCCATCTGGGCGAGCGGCTGGATAATCGTGGTCAGCGGCGGCGACACCCAGCCCGACATCGGCAGGTCGTCGAAACCGACCACGCTCAGGTCGTCCGGGATGCGCAGCCGGTGCAGCCGGGCCGCCTCGTAGACCCCCATCGCCTGCATGTCGCTGCCTGCGAAGATCGCGGTCGGCGGAGCGTCGAGTTCCAGCATGTCGGTCGCCGCCACCAGGGCCGCCTCGAAGTGAAAATCACCGGAGTAGACCAGGGCCGGATCCGCCGGGATGCCGGCCCGCTCCAGCGCGGCCCGGTATCCATCCAGCCGCGCCTGGCTGCACAGCAGCGACGGGCGGCCGGTGATCGTCCCGATCCGGCGGTGGCCGATCTCGATCAGGTGCTCGGTGGCCATCAGGCCGCCCGCCCAGTTGGTCGCCCCGATCGACGGGATCCGCGGGTCGGGCTGGCCGACCGGGTCCACGATCACCACCGGCATGTGCATCGCCGCGAGCCGCGCCCGGTAGGCGGGCGACAGCTCGGTCAGGACCAGGATGACCCCGTCGGTCTGGCTCGTCGACAGCCGGGTCAGCCATTGCTCCGTGTCGGGCTCGCCGGACACGACCGAGACGGCGATCCGGCAGCCCTCGGCGGAGGCGGCCTCCTCCGCGCCGCGGATGATCTCGACGGCCCACGGGCTGAGGTCGGCGAACACCAGGTCGATGAGGCATGACCGGCCCGCGCGCCGGGGCGCAGCGTAGTTGTAGTCAGCCAGCAGCGCCTCAACCCGGGCGCGGGTCTTGGGCGCGACGTCGGCGTGGCCGTTCAGCACTTTCGAAACCGTCGGCACCGACACGCCGGCGGCCGCCGCGATGTCGGCCAATGTCACCCGGTCCCGGGTGACCTTGGATTCGCTCACGATCACGCTCCTTTCGGGCGGGCCAGCGCCGAGGGAGCTGCCTGCGCGCTGCGCCTGCCCGGCCGGACAGCGTCATCGTAATGCGCCCGCGATCCCATGGTGAGCATGGATGCCACGCGCGACCCCCCGCGCACGCCGGTGATGACGGCGACCTTGCCGCCCAACTGCGCCATCAGTTCAGCCAGAGCTCAGGGGCGGCGGCCAGCGAGTCGAGTTCGGCCCAGAGCCCGGCGGGAATCTGCTCCGACATCAGCGCGGCGATCTCCCCGATCCGTGACGGCTCGGACACGCCCACCACCGTGGACGTGACCCGCGGGTCGCGGAGCGAGAACTGCAGCGCGGCAGCGGCCAGCGACACGCCATGCCCGGCGCAGGCCCGCTGCATCGCGCGGACCGCGCTCCGGATGGCCTCGCTGGCCGGCCGGTAGGCGTACTTGGGCTGGACGTCGGGTCCCTTGGCCAGCATGCCGCCGCCGTAGGGCGCCCCGTTGACGAACGCCACCCCGCGCTGGCACGCGTCATCCAGCAGCGGACCGGCGCTGCGGTCGACCAGGGTGAACCGGTTGTGGCTGAGCACCGCGTCGAACTGGCCGGTGGCGATGAATTCTTTCATGAGCCGAACGGGCCCGCCTGCCACGCCCAGATGAGCCAGCACGCCCTGATCGCGCAACGCGATGAGAGCCTCGACCGGACCGCCTGAGGCCATCGCCTCGGCGAACGTGAGGTGGTACTCCGGGTCGTGCAGGTACATCAGCTGGACCCGGTCCAGTCCGAGCCGCTCCAGGCTCTCCCCGACGGAGCGCTTCACCCGCTCACCGGAGAAGTCGCCGGTGCCGGGATCGGCGTCGACCTTGGTGGCGAGCACGAATCCCGGTGGCAGGCCGCCCGCCGAGACGAGCGCGCGGCCGATACGCCGCTCGGCCGAGCCGCCGCCGTAGTTGTTGGAGGTGTCCATGAAGTTGAACGCGCCCCGCAGCGTCGCCAGGATGGTCGCCTCGGCACGATCCCCGGCTACCTCGTAACCGTAGAGCGCGGGCATGCTCGCGAGCGGGCTGGTGCCGATGCAGACGGGCGACACCTGCAGTCCCGTCCGGCCCAGCGGCCGTCGGTCGGCGGGCCTGGCCATCATGCGCCGCCTCCTAGCGGACGCCGTAGAGGTGTTCGAGCGCGAGCTGGTCCAGCCGTTCGAAGGCCATGCCCTGACGGCCGAGCTCGTCGGCGTCGGGGGCGAACCGGTCCTCGCTGGTCGGCACGTAACGATCAGTCGGCAGGTAACGGTCAGCGGTCACGGTTCCGGTCCTTCCTGCCTGCGCTGGTCGCTTGCCGTCGAAACTTTCTACCAAAGTTCCGGCGTCTTGACGAGTCTCAGGCAACGTATGGCGGACGGCGCCGGCGTGTCAAGCCCTCGCCGCTCACCAAGGCAAACAGGCCCGCAGTGGCCGCCTTGCGAGTAAACCGCTGTCTTTGCTGGCTAGCATGCTCGCTGACACGACCGGCGCCTTGCACGGCAGTTAGAGTTGAAAGCTTTCGGAGCGCCGCCCGGAGATGTCATAGGGTCGTCATCACACGATGTCGTCCCCCCGATGTCGTCCCCCCGATGTCGTCCCCATCGCGAAAGGTGAGCCCCCGTGGACATCATCAGGTACCGCACCAGCGAGTCTCCGGCCCCGCTGGTCGGCGTGCGCGACGAGGGGCGGGTGTCCGGCCTGCCGGGCGTGGAGTCGCTGGCCGCGCTGTGGGCGCTGCCGCTGGCCGAGATCAGGCAGCGCGTGCGGGACCGCGAGGCCGTCCCGGCCGCGGACGTCACCCTGTTGCCGCCCATCGACGGCCGGACCGAGGTCTGGGCGGCGGGCGTCACGTACTTCTCCTCCCGCGAGGCCCGGGTCGAGGAGAGCGAGCGCTCGGCCGACGTCTACCGGCTGGTCTATGACGCCGAACGGCCCGAGTTGTTCTTCAAGTCGGCGGCGTGGCGGGTGGCCGGCGACGGGCAGACGATAGCGGTCCGGGCCGACTCGGTGGTGGACGTCCCTGAGCCCGAGGTGGCCCTGGTGATCAACCGCTTCGGCGAGATCGCTGGCTACACCGTGTGCAACGACGTCTCGTCCCGGTCGATCGAGGGCGAGAATCCCCTGTACCTGCCGCAGGCGAAGATCTACCTGGGCGGGTGCGCGCTGGGTCCGGCGATCCGCCCCTCCTGGGAGATCACGGACCCGTATGACCTTGGCATCGAGCTGACGATCTGGCGGGCCGGCGCGATCGCCTGGCATGGGCAGGCCAGCACCTCCGCGCTGCGCCGCAAGTTCGACGATCTTGCCGGTTACCTGATGCGAGCCGACATTCACCCCGACGGCGTGGTGCTGGCTACCGGCACCTGCCTGGTGCCGCCCGCGCCGTTCAGCCTGGCGGACGGCGACGTCGTCGCGGTGGCGGTGGCGGGGGTCGGCGTGCTGACCACCGGCGTTGTCCGCGGCCTGGACCGCATGCGCGAAGCCTTCGAAGGGCAAATGAAACCTGGCGATCGAGACGCTCTGTAGCACGTTCGTCACATTAGGTCTTTCGAACGTGGCTGCGGGAGGGATCCTCCTCGGTCCAGCAGCAGGCCCTGCGGGACTTCGACAAGGCGATGGCCGCGTTCTTCGACCCGCAGAACCCCGCCGGGAAACCGTCCTACCGGTCTCGGCGCGGGACGCAGGGGTTCGTGATCCGGGACGTGAAGGCCCGCCGCCTGAACCGGAACCACGCCGAGGTGCTCGTCCCCAAACTCGGCTGGGTCCGGTTCCGGCTGTCGAGGGACCTGCCCGCGGACCCCGGCATGGCTCGTGTCACCTGCGACCGTTCCGGCCGCTGGCATGTCGCGTTCCCCGGCCCGCAGCCCGCGATCGGCCGCCAGCCTACCGGTGCCGTCGCCGGCATCGACCGGGGTGTCCGCACGGCGCTGGTCACCTCCGGCGGGCAGCACTACCGGGTGCCGCGGATCAGCGACCGCAGAGCCGCGCGGTACCTGGCGCTGCAGCGGCGGATGAGCCGGCAGCAGAAGGGGTCACGCAAGCGGGACAAGACCCGCCGGGCGATGGCCTCGATCACCGGGACGGTCACCGACCGCAGGAAAGACTGGGCGGAGAAGATCTCCACCCGGCTCGTCCGGGATCACGACCTGATCGTGTTCGAGAAACTGCGCACCAAAGATATGGTGCGCAAGCCGAAGCCGAGACCCGACCCGGACCAGCCGGGCGCGTTCCTGCCGAACCGCCGGCGGCAGAAAGCCGGGCTGAACCGGGGCATCCTGGCGTCCTGCTGGGGGCTGCTCGCCACCCGGTCGGAGCAGAAGGCCGCCGCGTCCGGCGCCGCGGTCATCTACGTCGACCCGAGACACTCATCGCAGGAATGCCGCCAGTGCGGTCACATCGCATCGGCCAGCCGCGAGAGCCAAGCGGTGTTCCGGTGCGCTGCCTGCGGCCATGAGGATCACGCGGACGCTAATGCCGCGAAGAACGTCCTTGCCCGGGGACTGGCCTGTCTGGCGGTCCCTGCGCAGGCCCCGGGACCACGGGGCGCATGCCCGCGGAAGACGCCGGTCAACCCCGGCGCGGCGGGAACCACCCGGGAAGCCGCATGAGCGACTCCGGGAATCCTGGCCCTTCAGGGCCGGGAGGATGTCAATTCGGCCGGTGCTTCACCGATGTGGCCCGGGCGGAGACGATCTCCGAGCTGGCCGACTCGTTCCGGCTGGAGAACTGCGTGGTCCGGGAGCGGCTCGCGGCGGTCCTGTCGGCCAGCGCGCGCTGAGGAGGCCGCTGAGGACGGGCCGGCGCTTGACTCGTTCCTGGGAGAGATCGGCTTCGGGCCCGAAGGACCCGAAGATCGGGATCACCGGCGCACGGCCAGGTACCGTGTGAGGTGATCGATCACGTCACGCGCGTCGTCCTCGATGCCGTAGATGAACGTGGACTTACGCCGCCGCAGCACGGACAGCCCCAGCGCGTACAGTCCCGGGCTGTCGACCACACCGCCCTCGTGGCGCAGCTGGCCCTTCGCGTCGACCACCGGCACGTCGAGCCACCGGTAGTCAGGCCGGAAACCCGTCGCCCACACGATCGAGCGGATCTCACCGCTTCGCAGGTCAAGCTGCAACCGCGTCGACTCGGGCACGCGCGTCGGCGCGAAGCGCTCGGGAGGACTGACCTCAGCGTCACACTCCGGCGTCTGAGCCCACTCATCGAACGTGTCCAGCAGGCGCTCCATCTTGAGGTCCGCGAGGGAGAACACGTTCCGCAGGCCGCCGGAGAACAGCGCGCGGCCGTCACGTACAGCCGCCCAGCGGCCCACCAGCTCGGCGCCCATCGAGACGAGCGCGTTGAGATCGAGCGTCGTCCGCTCGGGAGTCCCGGCGAGCTGGGGCGAGGGCAGCCGCCGGGCCCGCGTGAGATCCTCGACCTCGTCGTACCGCTGGTCCCACACGCCCGACGCGTCCATCCACCACAGCACATCGCGCCCGCGGTACGTGCGCGGCAACCGCACGTGCTCCCCCACCGAGAGGGTCACCGGCCGGCCCGACCGCTGCAGCTCGGCGGCCAGCTGCACGCCGGTCGCCGACGCGCCCACGACGAGCACGCCGCCGTCGGGGAGCTTGGCGGGGTCGCGGTAGTCGAACGGCGTCAGCTGCTCGACGGACGCCGACACCGCCGCTGTGAACGGCGGCACCGATGGCTTATTGCAGGCGCCGCTCGCGATGACCACGGCCCGGCAGCGGATTTCGCCGCGGCTCGTCGTCACGTGGTATCCGTCATCGGTGCGTCGCACCGACGTGACGTTCGTACCGGTCCGGACGGGAGCGCGCGAGACCGCGGCGAAGCGCTCGATGAACTCGGTTACTTCCCCCACCGTCAGGTAGCCGTCGGGGTCCGGGCCTTCGTAGCGAACGCCCGGCAGGCGGCTTTGCCAGTTGGGAGTGAGCAGCCGCAGCGAGTCCCACCGTTCGCGCCGCCAGGAGTTCGCCACCTCGCCGCGCTCGAGCACGACGTGGTCGATCGACCGGTCGCTGAGGAAGTGGCTCGCGGCGAGGCCCGCGTGACCCGCGCCGATGACGACCGTGGTGACGCGCTCGATGGCTTGGCCCCTCAGGCGACTTCGACGGTGACGTTCGTCGGGTTGGTGAGAGCGTCAAACACGGCGGAGCGCTTCTGCGACTGGGCCACCAGCGCCTCGATCTCCTGCCTCGATGCGTCCGCGTCGATGGTGAACGTCACCTTGATGTCGTTGAAGCCATTGCGGACGTCGCTGTCGGCACCGAGGATCCCGCGGATGTCGTGCGCGCCCTCGACCGTCGACTCGACCGAGCGCAGCTGGATGCCGCGATTCTGCGCGACGGACGCCACGCCCGCCGTCAGGCAGCTCGCCAGGCCGACGATGAGGTACTCGATCGGCGTGATGCCGTTGTCCTCCGCCGCGAAGACCTCGGGGTGGTCGGCGTCGAACACCGACTCTTCCTTGTGGCTCTGCTCCTCACCGAGGCCGAAGAAGCTCTGGACCTTGATCGTGCTGTGCACGCCGTTCTGCCACTTGGCGGACGCCCGCCAGGTGAACTGAGCGGCCTCGGGCGCACCCTTCAGCACTTCGCGCGCGTCGAGCAGCGCCTGCACGTTCACACCATTGGCGACCGTAGTCATGTCTCGTGATCCCCTTTCGCTCACCCCCCAGATTCCCTATGGGGATGATTGACAATACACCGGCCAGGACCAGCTAAGATAGCCGCCATGGCGGAGCCAGCCTCGACGCTCGCGGCCGGCTCGGTCGGCACCGTTGAAACGCAGTACCTCGACCTGCCGAAGCCGGTGCGGCTCGACTGCGGGCGGGAGCTGCACCCGATTCGCGTGGCGTACGAGACCTACGGTGCCCTCTCACTCCGGCGCGACAACGTCATCCTGGTGTGCCATGCGCTCAGCGGCGACGCCCATGCGGCGGGCTTCGCGAAGACGTCGCCCGAAGAGAGCACGCGCGACGGGTTCGCGGCCGAGGACCGCGACGGCGCGGCCGGCAAGGGGCTCGGCTGGTGGGACGGGATGATCGGCCCCGGCAAGGCGTTCGACACTGACCGCTTCTTCGTCGTCGCCACGAACCTGCTCGGCGGCTGCCGCGGGACGACGGGGCCGTCGTCGACCGACCCGGCGACAGGCAGGCCGTACGGGCCTGACTTCCCCGTGATCACCGTCGCGGACATGGTGCGGACCGAACGCGCGTTCCTGGACGCACTCGGTATCGAGCGGCTTGCGGCGGTAGCCGGAGGCTCGCTCGGCGGGATGCAGGCGTTCGAGTGGGCGATCCTGTTTCCCGAGCAGGTCAATGGCATCGTGGCGATCGCCAGCACGCACGCCCTCCAACCGCAGGGCGTGGCCTGGAACGCGATCGCGCGTGACGCGATCATGCGCGACCCGGCCTGGCAGGGCGGCCGCTACTACGGCACGGGCCGCGCGCCCGAGGCCGGCATGGGCGTGGCGCGGATGGTCGGCCACGTCACGTATCTGTCCGCACTGGCGCTGAGCGACAAGTTCGGCCGGCGGCTGCAGTTCGCCGACGACATCCGCTACACCATCACCGAGCCGGAGTTCGAGGTCGAGAGCTACCTGCGCCACCAGGCCGACTCGTTCGTCAGGCGCTTCGACGCCAACACCTATCTCTACATGTCGCGCGCGCTGACGTATTTCGATCTCGCGCGGCAGTACGGCCGGGGATCGCTGGCGCGGGCGCTCGAAGCCGTTTCGGCACGGACGCTGCTGATCGCGTTCAGTTCCGACTGGCTGTACCCGCCGTCCGCGTCGGGGGAGATCGCCGACGCGCTCCGCGCTCTCGGCAAGCCGGTAGAGTTCCAGGTGATCGAGGCGCCGTACGGCCACGACTGCTTCCTGCTCGAGGAAGCGCGGCAGACGCCCATTATCCGCCGCTTCCTGACCGAAGGCGGGGCCGACGGGTCTTACGGGATGACGTCGAGGAAGAGGCCTTCTTGACCGACAAGCTTTCCCGTCCCGAGGAAGCCCGCGCGTTCGGATTCGAGACACGGCAATTGCACGCCGGGCAACGGCCGGACCCGAACACGGGCGCACGTGCGGTGCCGATCTTCCAGACGACCAGCTACGTGTTCGAGGACCCGGAATCAGCGGCGGCGTACTTCAACCTGCAGGAGTACGGGAACACGTACTCGCGCATCATGAACCCGACTGTCGCGGTGTTCGAGGAGCGAGTGGCGAACCTCGAGGGCGGCTGCGGCGCGGTGGCGTTCGCCAGCGGGATCGCCGCGCAGGCAGCCGCGCTCTTCACGCTGCTGCAGCCGGGCGACCACGTCGTCTCGTCCTCGGCGCTCTACGGCGGGACGGTGAACCAGTTCAAGCACCTGCTGCGCAAGATGAGCGTGGAGCTGACGTGGGTCGATCCCGACGATCCGGACGCGTGGCGGCAGGCGGTCAGAGCGAACACGAAGGCGTTCTTCGGCGAGACGATCGGCAACCCCGCCGGGAACGTGCTGGACATCGAGACCGTGGCGGCCATCGCGCACGATCACGAGCTGCCGCTGATCGTGGACAACACGTTCGCGACGCCGTACCTGTGCCGCCCGATCGAGTGGGGCGCCGACATCGTGATCCACTCGGCGACCAAGTTCATCGGCGGCCACGGCACGAGCATCGGCGGCGTCGTCGTGGAGGCCGGCACGTTCAACTGGTCCAACGGGCGGTTTCCCGTGGTCGCGGATCCGTCGCCGGCCTACCACGGCCTGCAGTTCCACGAGACGTTCGGGACGTACGGCTACCTGATGAAGCTCCGGGCCGAGACGCTGCGCGACCTGGGCGCGGCGCTCTCGCCGTTTAACGCCTTCCTGTTCCTGCAGGGGCTGGAGACGCTGTCGCTGCGGATGGAACGGCACGTCGAGAACGCGCGAGCGGTCGCGGCGTTCCTCGAGTCGCACGACTTGGCCTCGAATGTGACCTACCCCGGCCTGCCTGGGAGCAGGTACCGGCCGCTCGTGGAGAAGTACCTGCCGCATGGCGCCGGCGCGGTGTTCTCGTTCGACTGCGCCGGCGGCCGGGCCGGCGGGCAGGGCCTCATCGGAGGCGTGACGCTCTGGTCCCACCTGGCGAACGTCGGCGACGCGAAGAGCCTGATCATCCACCCCGCCAGCACGACGCACCGCCAGCTGGGCGACGACGAGCTGCGGGCGGCCGGCGTCGGGCCGGGGACAGTGCGGCTGTCGGTCGGCACCGAGTCCGTCGAGGACCTGATCTGGGATCTGCAGCAGGGGTTCGCGCTCGTCGCCGCGACAGCGGGAAAGAAGGTGGCGACGGCATGACCGATCTCGCGCGGTACCAGGACCCGCTGACGATCCAGCGCGTGCTCCACTCCGCCAGCACGATCGCGATCGTGGGCCTGTCGAACAACGAGCTGCGGGCCAGCTACTTCGTCGGCTACTACCTCAAGCGGCACGGCTACCGCGTGATCCCCGTGAATCCCCGTGAGACGGAGATCCTCGGACAGAAGTGCTACGCGAGCCTGCTGGATGTACCCGGGCCGGTGGACGTCGTGAACGTCTTCCGCGCGCCGGATGCGCTGCCGGGGATCGCAGGGGAGGCTGTGGCGATCCACGCCGGCACCCTCTGGTGCCAGTTCGGCGTGATCAACGCCGACGGCGCGCGGATCGCCGAGGACGGCGGCGTGACGGTGATCATGGACCGCTGTCTCAAGGTTGAGCACGCGCGCTACGTGGGCCGGATGCACTGGCTCGGCTTCAACACGCAGCGCATCACGTCCGTCCGCGCCGGGCTCCAGTAGCTGACAAGAGGCTAGATCGCCCGCGTCAGCCACTGCGCGGCGCGGGAGATCAGCTGGCGGTGCGCGGGGCTGTCATAGGAGCGTTCGTCGTGGCCGAGCAGGTCGGTGACTATCCGCGATCCTGCCCGGACGCGAGTCCACAGCAGCGGATGGAGGTCCCAGCCGCGCAGGTCGGCGACGCGGTCCGCGACGAGGTTGGAGATCTCCACCTCGTGCCCGAGCGCCGCCAGGAGACCGGCGATTCGCTCCGACGTCGCCGCGAAAGGGTGCCACGGATCGGCGTACGCCCCGCCGCCGGACAGGATAAGCGATCGGGTCATGGCCTTAGATCCAGCCCCCGTCGACGACCCACGTCTGGCTGGTGCACATCCGGCTGTCGTCCGCGGCCAGCCACAGCGCCATCCGGGCGATGTCGGCGGGCAGCACCCGCCCCGGTAGGCACTGGGCCCGGTCGATCTCGCGTTCGGCCTCGGGAGTGACCCAGCCGGCGAGCTGGCGCTCCGTCATCGTCCACCCGGGGATCAGGCAGTTCACCCGGATGGCATCGGCTCCGAGGTCCCGGGCCAGCGACCGCGTGAGCCCCTCGATGCCGGCTTTGGCGGTCGCGTAGGCCGCCACGTTGGCGAAGCCGGCGTGCCAGGTGATCGAGCCGAGGTTGATGATGGAGCCGCGCCGCCGGGCGCGCATGGCGTACTCACCCACGGCATGCAGTACTGCCGCCCTCATCGGCTCTCCCTCAGTCTTTGGACATTTACTCTGAAACTTTCGAATCGTATTTGTGGAACTCGGTTACCATAGACGGTAGGCGTCAGCGGGGCCGGACGTCAATGCGCCTGAGCCGCACTAGTCAAGGTGAAGGGCATATTGCCAGCCGGGGGCAGCACGGCCGACTGACCTGGAGAATCGGCGGATGCCGACCCGGCGGCGTGGTTCCGTGGTGTTAGTGTGCGATGCTAGGCCGTATAACTTGCGATTCCTGCCGAAAGTTAAGCCATCGCGTCGCGGTATCAGGCCACGGGAAGGACGTTATGAGGGCCTTGCAAAAACGGGTCACGATGGCGGCTATCGCCGCCGCGGCCGACGTTTCCGTGCCGACCGTGTCGAAGGTGCTCAACGGCCGGACGGACGTCGCGGCCGAGACGCGGGTCCGGGTGGAATCGGCGCTCGGCGAGCTGGGGTACGCGCGCAGCTCGCGCCGCAAGACCCAGCCGGCCCGCCTCATCGACCTGGTGTGCACCGAGCTCAGCCCTTGGGCCACCGAGATCATCCGGGGCGCTAGCGCGGCCGCGCTAGCGGCCAAGTCCCGGATCGCGGTCACGGCGGTCAGCAGCGACGCGGACGTCGACAACTGGCTGAGGAGCCTGGCGGCCAGCCGCACCGACGGCGTCATCCTGGTCCTCACCGAATTGTCAAAGGCGCATCGCAACCGGCTGGCCGCGCTCCAGGTCCCGGTGGTCATCGTGGATCCGGTCGGGCAGCCGGACCCAGAGGTGCTGTCGATCGGCGCCGCCAACTGGGCCGGCGGCCTGACCGCGACCGAGCACCTGCTGGAGCTCGGGCACCGCCGGATCGGCACCATCACCGGCAGCCCCGCCGTCCTGTGCAGCCGGGCCCGGCTCGACGGCTACCGCGCGGCACTCGAGCGCGCGGGCGTCGCGTTCGATCCGGAACTCGTCCGGACCGGCGACTTCCACTACGGGTCCGCGCTCACGGCCGCCTCGGCGCTGCTGCGACTGCCCGACCGGCCGACCGCGATCTTCGCCGCCAGCGACGTCCAGGCGATGGGCGTGTACGAGGCGGCGCGACAGCACGGCCTGCGGCTGCCGGAGGACCTGAGCGTGGTCGGCTTCGACGACGTCCCGATGGCGCAGTGGGTCTCGCCGCCGCTGACCACGGTCCGCCAGCCGCTCGCCGAGATGGCGACGCTGGCCGCCCGGACCCTGCTGGCCGGCGACTCGATGGGATTCCAGAACCGGGTGGAGCTGGCGACCACGCTGGTCGTCAGGTCCAGCACCCGGCCGCCGTCCAGGCCGGCCTCATCGCCCAGGCCAGCGGCGCCCGCCAAGTCGGCCGCGTCGGCCGCGCGCAAGCGCGCCCGCGCCTGACGGGCGCGCCCCGCGCCCTCGCACCCCGCGCCCCCGCGCCCCCGCGCCCGAAGAAGCTATGGACGGCCGGATCCTCCTCCGCTAACGCCAAGGGCGGTGAAGATCTCCCGGGCTGAGTGGTGGCCGCCGGCCAGCCGGTCCATGATCGCGTCCACGTCGGGCGCGGGCCGGCACTGCACCGCGTGCTCGGCCCGCCAGCGGATCATGTCCCGGGCCGCCGCGTGGAACGTCAGCCGCGGGGCGAAGTCCGGGACGTACCGGCGGACCTTGGAATTGTCGAAGACCGCGCTGTGCGACAGGTCGCCGAGGATCAGCTCGGACCAGAACCAGTCCGGCGCGCCGGCCAGGATGTCCTCCGACGGGATGTGCACGATCCGCGGCTCGACCCCGAGGGCGCCGCCGACGACAGAGTAGATCTGATCCCAGGTGTAGACGTCGTCGGAGGTGATGTGGAAGACCTCGCCGATGGCGCGCGGGTTGCCGAGCAGGCCGACCAGGCCCTGGGCGAAGTCGTCGGCGTGGGTCAGCGTCCACAGCGAGGTCCCGTCGCCGGGAGCGATGACCTCGGCCCCGCGGGCGATCCGGTCGATGACCGTCCAGTCGCCGGGGATCGGCGGTGTCGCCTCGTCATAGGTGTGCGACGGCCGCACGATCGTCACCGGGAACCCGGTGGCGACGCACGCCCGCATCAGCTCGTCCTCCGCGGCGATCTTCTCCCGGGAATAGCTGACGAAGGGATTCTGCCGGAGGTTGGACTCCACGATCGGCCATTGCAGCACCGGCTTGCGGTACAGCGACGCCGTGCTGATGTGCAGGTACTGCCGGGTCCGGCCGCGGAAGATATCGACGGCCCCGGCCGCGTCGTACGACAGGAAGTTCGCGACCGCGCCGAACTCCTGGTCGCCGATGGCCTTGCGGACCGACCGGGCATCGCCGACGTCGGCCTGCAGCCAGTTCACCGATTCCGGGAGCGAGCGGTGCTTGACGTTCTGGCCGCGGTTCAGCACGTACACCGACATGCCCGCGGCGACGGATCGCCGGACGCAGGAGGCGCTGATCGTGCCGGTTCCGCCTATGTACAGGACGCTGAGGTCCCGGGGGACGTTGTCACATTCTCCGCCTTACGTTTCGTGGGTTCTCGGGCGTTGGCCATTCCGGCGATCACGACCGAGGGCGACGCTCCTGGCTTGACTAGCCGAAAACGTTCGAAATTTTCGAAGCAATTTAACGTATCCTTGACCGCAAGTCGATCGCTGGCCTGGGCTGGACTGGATGTCAAGCGCCTCCGCGCGCGATGTGCTCCTTTTGGGACACAAGGACTGGTAGTTCGCGGGCATCGGTGATCGGCGTCCTGCGCGTGATGCTTCGAAAATTTCGAAGCGTTGCCTGTTCAGGTCGTCGGGCGCTGGGCTAAGTCACATAGGGAATTATTGAACGTTGACCAAATGCAGGATGCATTTTACAGTCGAGCCAGGGCACATGAGGTCATGCTTCGCCGCCTGGGGTGCACGAGCTGCCGTCATGTCGCCGAGGCCGGTCGCCCAAGACTGCCAACTGAATAAAAGGCCCAGGCTGGAAAGGCGCTTCAACGATGAGCGAGAACCAGACGACCACGGCCCCGCAGGCGCGAAGCGGGCAGTCCGCGGATTTCGACGCGATCGTGGTGGGCGCGGGTTTCTCCGGCCTCTACATGCTGCATTCGCTGCGCCAGCTGGGGATGTCGGTCCGGGTGTACGAGCAGGGCGGCGGTGTCGGCGGCACCTGGTATTGGAACCGGTACCCCGGCGCGCGCTGCGACAGCGAGAGCGTTTACTACATGTTCAGCGACCACATGTCGGAGGAGATCCTCGGCGAGTGGAACTGGTCGGAGCGCTACGCCGCCCAGCCCGAGATCCTCCGCTACCTGGAATTCGTCGCGGACAAGATGGACCTGCGCCGGGATATCGAGTTCAACGCGAGAGTGATCTCCGCAGATTACGATGCCGAACGTGCTTCCTGGGATGTCCGGCTCGCGGACGGCGGCGCGGCGTCGGCACGATTCCTGGTCACCGCGGTCGGCTGCCTGTCGTCGACGAACACCCCGAAATTCCCGGGCATCGACACCTTCGCCGGCGAGAGCTACCACACGGGGGCCTGGCCCCACGAGGGCGTCGACTTCACCGGCAAGCGGGTAGCGGTGATCGGCACCGGCGCCACCGCGGTCCAGGCCGTCCCGGAGATCGCCAAGCAGGCGGCGCACGTCTGGGTCTTCCAGCGGACGCCGAACTATGACATACCGGGCCGGAACCGCCCGCTGGCGGCCGAGTATGCCGCGGACGTCAAGACGGCCTACAGGGACCTGTGGCAGAAGGCACGCGAGTCCGGTTTCGGGCTGCCCTATCAGGTCATCGAGCGGTCGGCGGTGGACTACCCACCGGAAGACAGGCAGCGCATCTTCGAGGCGGCCTGGGCCAAGGGCGGCTTCTACATGGGCCTGGAGACGTTCAGCGACTTCCTGGTCAACAAGGAGAGCAACGACACGGTCTCCGAATTCGTCCGCGGCAAGATCCGCGAGGTCGTCGAGGACCCAGCGGTCGGCGAGCTGCTGGCGCCCAAGGACCATCCGTTCTTCACCAAGCGGCCGCCGCTGGAGAACGGCTACTACGAGACCTTCAACCGGGACAACGTGACTCTCCTGGATGCGCGGAACACGCCGATCGAGGAGATCACCTCGCGCGGCGTCCGGACCGGCGGCCACGAGTACGAGGTCGACGCGATCGTCTATGCCACCGGCTTCGACGCGATGACCGGCACGTTGTTCGGCATGGGCATTACCGGCCGGGACGGGCTGAGGCTGCAGGACAAGTGGCAGGACGGCCCGCGCACCTACCTCGGCCTCACCACGCGCGGTTTCCCGAACCTGTTCATCATCACCGGACCGCAGAGCCCGTCCGTGCTGTCCAACATGCCGGTGGCGATCGAGCAGAACGTGGAGTGGATCGCGGGCCTCATCGGGTACATGCGCGCGCATGACCTCGACGTGGCCGAGCCCGCACAAGAGGCGGAAGACAAGTGGGTCGAGCACCACAACGAGGTCGCCGGGGCCACCCTGCTGCTCGGCACGGATTCCTGGTGGGTCGGGGCCAATATCCCGGGCAAGCCGCGGACGCTGTACCCGTACGTCGGCGGCGTGGGCCCGTTCCGCGCCGTCTGCCAGGAGGTCGCGGAGAAGGGCTACGAGGGCCTGGTGCTGTCCGGGCACGAGGCGCCGGCCCCAGCCGGCGTGAGCGGCCAACGCCATACTATCGCGGGGCGGCACCGGCGCAGGGCATCTGCTACAGTCCGTGGTGCCGGCTTCCGCCGGGACCTGTGACCTGCGCGGCGAGAACGCCGCGGCAAAGGGCGGTCTGGTGGCGTACTCCCTTCCGCTGACTCGCGCCGAGGCCATCGCACGGCACCTGCGCGAGGAGATCGTGACCGGGCGGCTGGCCCCGGGCACGGTCATCAAGGATGCGGAACTCGCCGACCGGCTGGGCGTCAGCATCACGCCGGTCCGGGAGGCCATCGTGCTGCTATCCGCCGAGGGCCTCATCGACATCTCGCCGAACCGGACCCGGCGGGTCACCGATGTCTCGCAGAAGAACGCGCTCGAGTTGATCGACGTCATGTGCGTGCTGGCCTGCGCGGGCGTCGAGTGGGGCATTCCCAACCTGAATGACGCCGACCTGGCCCGGATGCGCCAGCGGCTGGATGAGCTGCTGGCCAGCCTGCGGTCCGGGGACGTCGCGACCGCGACCTCCGCGGGCGCCGATTTCAGCACCATCATGATCTCGGCCAGCGGGAACCGGGAGCTGCAGACGCATGTGGACCTGGTGGTCACCCGGATGCGGCGGCTGCTCGGGCTGACTCCGCAGAGCAGTCACTGGCGGCCGTGGATCGACGGGTACACCGAGGTCCTCACGCTGCTGGAACAGGGCGACGCGCAGGCCGCCATCACCCGCTACCGGCAGATCTACGCCGAGGTCCGGGCCGGGCTGGAGTCAGGCGAGGCCGCGGCGCAGAGCCTCGAAGCGGCGCGCCCAGATCCGCTCCGATAGCGGAGCCTCCGGCGCGAACACCTCCGCCGCGTGGTAGGCACCGGGATTGACGTGCAGCTCGGTCGGGACGCCGGCTTGCATGAGCCGTGTCGCGAACGCGATGTCCTCGTCCCGGAACAGGTCGATGGTGCCGACGTCGATGAAGGTCGGCGGCAGGCCGGCCAGGTCCTCCGCGCGCGCCGGGGCGGCGTACTGATCGGGCTTGCCGTCGCCCAGGTACCACTTCCAGGCCTCGATGTTGCCCGCGCGGTCCCACAGCCCGATGTCGGTGATCTCGTGGCTCGACGGGGTCTCGTTCCTGTCGTCGATCATCGGGTAGATCGGCATCTGGAAGCGGATCGCCGGGCCGCCGCGGTCGCGGGCGAGCATGGAGGTGGCGATGGTGAGGCCGCCTCCGGCGCTGCCGCCGTAGACGGCGAGGCGGTCCGGGTCGAAGCGAAGCTCGGCGGCGTTGCGCGCCATCCACACCAGGCCGGCGTAGCAGTCCTCGACCGGCGCCGGATAGGGGTGCTCCGGGGCCAGGCGGTACTCGACAGAAACGACCACCGCGTCGACGTGCTCGCAGATCGCGGTGGCGACCGGGCTCTCGCCCTCGACGTTCCCGAGGATCATGCCGCCGCCGTGGATGAAGTAGATCCCGGGCAGCGTCCCGGTGGCGTCCACTGGCCGGAAGATCCGCACCGTGATGTCCGGCGCGCCTTCGGGCCCGGAAACGGTCCGGTCCTCGGCGGTGACGTTGGGATTGGGCGGGATCTCCATGCTGGCCAGCATCTGCGACACCGTGGCCCGGCGCTGGACGATGTCGGGAATCGTGTTGAAGCCGCCGGGGATCAGCTGTTGCAGCTGGTCCAGGGGTTCACGGACATCCGGGTCGATGAGATCGCGACGGGACATGAACCCCTCCTCGCTGAGGACCGATGCAGAATGCATCCTACGTAGTGAGGGGGCTCACATCAATGGCGCTCGCCTGCTTGACATCCAGCGGCGGGCGTGCTCCGACTGGCGGCCGCGTCCGGATTCCGGGCGTTAGCCGACCCGGCAGGCAGGCTTCATGCCGCGCGGTGAGAGACCAAACGTCTGAAAAAGAGCCCGGATGCGCGTCTTCTGGGATGTTTGCGAATGGCATTTACAGGGGTTTGCCCGCAGGGGAGAAGGATCAACCGCTGGCAACATATCGCGAGCTGCGGTAATGTGACGGCCCTGCGTTACCGCATTTATTGGCTCTCCGTGGCCAGGGGTGTGAGGCTGGTGTCCGCTGGGAGGGGATCGGCCGGGTTCGGGCAAGCCGTGGTCATCAGCGGCCACATGACCGATTCACCCGGCCGCACGCCGCCGCGCTTTCCGCAGGAAGCAGCGTCCGCGGTCCGGCAGGCAATGGACCAGATCCTCGCCGAACGGGAAGTCGGCCGGCGGGACCTGGCGATCACGTCAGGTGCCAGGGGCGCCGACATTATCGGCGCTGAGCTATGCCTGGCCCGCGGCGTAACTGTCTGGCTCCTGCTACCTCTTCCCGAGCCAGCATTCCTCGACCGCTCCGTGCGACAGCCCGGCTCGGACTGGGAAGCGCGGTTCCGTGCCCTGAAGGGCCGGTGCACGGTGCGCTATCAGCAGGACGAACTCGGCCCGCCGGCTCCCGGCGAGAACCCCTTCGCCCGTAACAACCGATGGTGCCTTGACCTGGGCCAGGCGGCGGCAGGAAAAAGCGGGCTCTTCGCGCTCGTGGTGTGGGATGAGCGCCCGGCCAGCCGGCCGGGCGGCGCGGCGGACTTCGCCGCCCAGGCGGCAGGGCGCGGAATCCCGGTAGAGATCGTGAATCCGATGGGATCATAAATGACGATGTCCTACACGGAGAAAGAGCGGTCCCCCGGACCCAAGAAACTTCTCGCGCTCGACGGCGGCGGCATCCGAGGTGTGATCACCCTGGAGGTTCTCGCAGCCATGGAAAGCATGCTGAGGTCGGCACTCGGCCGCGACGAATCCTTCGTGCTCGCCGATTACTTCGACTATATCGCCGGGACGAGCACCGGCGCGGTGATCGGTGCCGGGCTGGCCCGCGGCATGCCGGTGAGCGAGCTCAGGGAACGGTACCTCTCGATGGGCTCGAAGATGTTCAAGAAGGCTCTGTGGCCGCAGCGCGTGTGGAACAAGTACCGAGCCGATCCGCTCACCGCAGAACTGCAAGGCGTCTACGGCAAGGAGACCACCTTCGGCGATCCGAGCCTGCGCACCCTGCTCTTGATGGTGCTGCGGAACGCCAGCACCGATTCCCCCTGGCCGCTCGCGAACAACACTGGCGCCAAGTACAACGCCCCTGACCACCCTGACTGCAACCTGAAGCTGCCGCTCTGGCAGCTGGTGCGGGGCAGCGCCGCGGCACCTGTGTACTTTCCCGCGGAAGAAATCAACCTGGGGCGGCGGAAATTCGTTTTCGTCGACGGCGGCGTCACGCCTTATAACAATCCCGCTTTCCAGCTGTTCCTCATGGCGACCATGAAAGCGTACGGACTCGGGTGGACGACCGGCGAGAAGGAGATGCTGCTGATCTCGGTCGGCACGGGATTCAGCCCCAAGGCCAACGAGAACCTCAAGCTCTCGCGCATGCACGTCATCTACAACACCACCTCGCTCCCGGGAGCGATGATGTACGGCGCCATGAACCAGCAGGACATGCTGTGCCGCGTGTTCGGGCGCTGCAAGGCCGGGCACGTGCTCGACAGGGAGATCGGTGACCTGGAAGCCGAGGACGGGACGATCGGGCAGAAGCTGTTCACCTACGCCCGCTACAACATCGAGCTGAGCCGTCAGGGACTCGGTGCCCTGGGACTAACCGGCATCGATCCCGCGAAGGTGATGCGCCTCGACTCCACCGACCACGTGGCCGAGCTCAGCGCCATCGGCAAGGCCCTCAGCGAGCGCGACCTGACCCTGGACCCCTTCGAAGGCTTCCTCGGACATGACCGGCCCTGACCCGGACGACAACCAGGTTGACTTCTTCATCAGCTACACGGGCAGCGACGAGGCCTGGGCGACCTGGGTAGCGCACCAGCTGGAAACCGCCGGATACCGTGTCCTGATCCAGGCCTGGGATTTCGGCACGGGCATCTTCATCGAACACATGGAGAAGGCCGTCTGCCAGTCCGATCGGCTCCTGCCCATCCTTTCCAATGCGTATCTTACAAGCAGGTACTGCCGCCTCGAATGGGCTGCCTTCATGAAGGAGAGCCCTGAGCGGATCATCCCGATTCAGGTCGAGGAAATCCGGCGCCGGTCCCTGCTGATGCCACAGGTACGGATCAATCTCGTAGGCCTCGCTGAGCAGAAGGCCAAGGACAAGCTGCTCGGCCGTATGAAAAAGTACGCCACGCCGGGATACGGTCCTCCTGACCGCAGGGAAGGCGGCGAGATCGATTTCCCGGTGACGGCCGACGGCGAACCGGCGGATACCAAGAGCACCGGAACAAGTCCCGAGACGTCGGCACCCACGCTGGCCATCGACCGCGACCGTATCCAGCTGATCCTGCTGGGAGACGGCCAGGCGGCTGGTGAGGCCGCCGCCTCCCTCGCCTCGCGGCTCGACGGCACGCGCCAGTGCAATCTGTTCGGCTCCGGGCTCCCCGCTGACGAGCAACTCCGGCAGGTAGCCGAGCTGGTAGAGAACCTCGATCCCGACGACGTCTCTGATGTGCTCGTCATCTTCGCCGGCCAGGGCAGCGATAGCTCCAACGCCGGCATACACCTGCACGTCCGGGCCACCGACCCGAGTCAGCCCGCCAGCACCGCGATAAGCCTGGCCAAGCTCCTCGAACGGCTCCAGTACGGAGCACCGCCCCGGCTGCGCAGCTATATCATCCTGGACGCCGTCGATGCCGCGGGGCAAGCGGTCGGCCCCTCGGCGCCGGCCGCCGTCCCGGTGCTGAAAAACGGCCGTGACCATCCCGGCCGCCGTGGCCTCGCTGCGATCAGCGAAGCCCTGGCCAGGCCCGCGGAGGAGCTGACGGGCGAGCTTTCCCACCTGGGACCCCTCTGCCTGGCGGATCTGCGTGCGCTCGCGGGCGGCGAGCTGGTCGCGCTCGAAGGCTCGCCCGCTTACCTGATCGGCCTGATGCCCAACCCGCTCGCATGGCCACGAGAGAGGACGGTCAACGACCACCTGACCAGCTGGTGTGCCGTCATATCGGAGAGCGACGGCGGCAGGCGCCCCGAGGTATCCGTACGCCACACGGTCGGAAGGCTCGCCGACTACAGCCTCAACGCGCTGAAATCGGCATACGGCCGGTTCAGGCCCGCGATCCAGCTGGAAAGCCGACCTGGCGAGCTTCTGGCCGGGAACGTGCTGTCATCGCCCGGCGCGTTCGCACGAGCCGTCGAGCAGGTGTGCCGGGCCGATCTGGCCATCTTCGACCTGACCAACTTCGAGCCGGCCGTGATGGTCTTGCTCGGCATCCGGGCCGTGATACGCCGGGGGCTTACCGTCTGTGTCGCGGGTGAACACGACCCGCCGTGGCGGGGCGCCGAGCCGCCGTTCCACCTGCGCGAGGTCAGCCTGATCACGCCGCCCGATCGCGATGCCCTCCTGGCCCGCATGCAGGAGGGCATCCGGCAACTCGCCCTGTCCGGGACCGACTACCGCGATCTGCCCTGCTTCGACCTGATCCGTGCGGTGCCACCGGATCCGGAGCAGCGGCGGACCCGGGCCTTCGACGCCAAGAACAACCCATCGATACTGGCGCTAGTACCATTCGACGCCGACTACGTCGGGCGGAACTGGAGACAGATCAAGCAGGACTTGCCGGAAGTCGCCAGGGACATGACCTCCGGGCCACGCCCTCAGGCGGAGGGGGTCCAGCAGGCGAAGCAGCCGCCACGCCCGGTGCTGCAGCGCACACTCGACCTCGACTCACCTCGCGTCGTGTCGGCACAGCTGTTCGAGGCCATCCGGCTGACTGACTTCTGCCTCGTGGACCTGACCGGGGCACGCCCCAACGTACTTTTCGAGCTGGGGGTCCGCCTCGCCGCGAACCGCCTGCACCCGGTGGTTATCGTCGACCCTCGGTATCACGAGGCCGGCGACGGCGGCGAGGCCGGCCGCGCGGACGCCGAGTGGCTCGGCAAGGTAGGCAGGCAGTTCGGCATGCTGCGGCAACTGCTGCGGCCAGTGGAATACATGCCGACAACCCAGGGCGTGTTCACCCAGATGGTGGAGAGGCACCTCGAGTTCCGGCGGCTTCTGCAGGATCCGTCGGAGGACCCCTGGGCGGAATCCCTGCTGGGAAGCCTTCCCCCGACGGGGGTTTATGATCTCGTGTGGCGGCACGCGGTCGCGGGCGATGAGGTGGTCACCACGCCGGTTGCGGAGCGTCTCGCCGCGGGAGGCGAGGAGCTCCTGGTCAGCCAGACGCTGGGACGGCGGCATCTCATCTACCCGACGGCCCATCCCCTCACCGAGGCGGCCGAGCGTACCGGGCTGGAATACCTGATCGCGGCCTGGCTCTACCTTCACTTCCGGAAGCAGGCCGGCGGTGGCGCAGACGCCGCGCTGGCCAAAAGCTACGACGCGCTGACTGACAAACTGGTCGTCCAGCTGGACGATACACGCGAGCCATCCGACGCCTCCTTCAGGGCACAGCTCGAGCGGTGGCATGCTGAAGCCGACGGCGGACAACAGGCGGATGAGGCGGATGACTGAGGTCGCGCAGGAACAGGCGGAGCGGCTCGCGCTGCAGGCACGGCGCAAGATGCTGGCCGGAGAGTACGAGACGGCCATCGAGAGCCAGCGCAAGGCGGTGGCGATACTGCAGGATCAGCTCGACGACCTGGAAAGGGAACCGCCGGCGTCGGCCGACGAGCGCGAGGAGTCCGCGCACCGGCTCGCGGATTACTGGGGCAGGCTCGGCGGGATCTACCGGAGGGCGAAGATGGTGCCCGAGGGGATCGAGGCGTACGAGATGGGGAAGGAGCTCGAACGCCGGTATCAACTCGACGACTCATACAACCGCACAAACTGGATCGTGCTGACGCTGCTCCAGGATCCCTCCCAGCTGGAAGCGCTCGGCCACGAGATCGACGAATCCATCGCCATCATCCAGACCCAGGTCCGGGGTCCCCGCCGGGGCGAATGGTGGGCGTGGGCCGACCTCGGGCTGGTCTGCCATCTCTGCAGACGAACCGATGAGGCGCGCGCGGCGTATGAGCATTTCCGGCAGGCCGGGGCCAGGCCGGCCGATTACCAGTCGGTGCTTTCCGTCCTGGAGTCGCTCCGAGCGGAATTCCTGCCATCGGCCCCGGGACTGGCGGCCGAGCTCGGCGCTACGATCCATCTCCTCGAGACCTGGGAGAGCGAATCATGAATCCGGAGCCCACGGCCCTTCCGGGGCCGCCCGGCTAGCCTGTCAGGCGGTGCGGCCGTAGAACAGCTCCTGGGTGAGCCGGCTCAGCTTCATGCCCGGATGCTCTCCGTAGGTCAGCACCGAGTTGACCCGCGGCCGCGGGCCGCTGACCGGGGTGACCCGGTGCAGGGCGTGCTGGCCGCGGAAAACCGCGAGCGTGCCCGGGCTGCTGGGCAGCCTGATGACGCCGCCCGGGTCGCCCAGCAGGATCTTCTGGACGCCGGCGTAGTTCTCGTCGTGCTCGGCGCGCAGCCCGGGACAGTAGTCGAAGTGGCCGCCCGCCTCGGATTCGGCGTACATCACGGTCACCGAGAACTCGCTGTTGTCGAAATGCCAGCCGAGCTCATCGCCGTCACCGAAGACCGCGATCTCCAGGGCGTCCAGCGGATCGGCGCTGCGGTAGAGCACCTGCTTGCCCAGGACCGCGGCGATGAACCCGGTCAGGTCGTCCGACTCGTACAGCCGCCGGATGGGCGCTCCGTCCGGGATCAGGTCGTAGGCGATGGCCCTCTTGGCCGAGTGCTGCAGCAGCGCGCGCGGGTGATCGGCGCCCGCGGAATCGTCGGGTGGCTCGAAATAGACGGTGTGGGTCTGGTCGCTGGCCCACGCCTGAGCAGCCAGCCGGTCCGCCTCGGCGATCATCTGGCTGACGGCAGCCGGGGTGAGGAAGCCCTCCAGCTGGGCGACCCCGAAGTCGCGGAGCTGGTCCCGGCAGGCCTGGACCAGGGCGTGGTATTCCTGGCTGTCCGGCTTGTTGATCGGGTAGCGTCGCAGGTCGACGACGCCGTCGTACTGCGACGCCTGGGCGCGGCTGCTGGTCATGGTGCTGGCTCCTTGATCCCGGCCGTTTACCCTGAGGATGACAGCGGGCCATTCATCAGGGCAATTCTGACGGGGGTGGGACGATGGAAGGCGAGCTGGAGCTGATCGGCTGGCGGCGCACGGTCAGCGAACTCTATGCGGCGGTGCGCGCCGAGGACGATCCGCGGCGGGGGCATGAGCTGTGGCGCCAGCGCCGCGACGAGCTGTTCCGGTCCCATCCGCAGAGCCCGCTGCCGCCCGGCGATCCGCTGCGCGCGACGGGCCTGCCGTACTGGCCCTACGATCCGGCGCTGCGCTTCGAGCTGCCCCTGCTTCCAGCCGAACGGGAGCTGTCGCTGTCGGTGCCGACCAGCGACGGCGTGATCCCGATGGACCGCATCGGCTGCGTGCGACTGCCCCCGCCGCTGGATGCCGTCATCGACGTGTGGTGGCTGCGGCAGTACGCGGGCGGCCTGCTCCTGGGACGGCCGGGAGTCACGTGCGACTATGACAGGGGTGACCGAGGGGAGCGCGACGATGGCTAGCCAGACGACACAGGCGGATGGCCTGACCTTCGCCGCCTACCCCGGGGATGGCGCGGTCCTTCTCGCCTTCGACGTCGACCAGGGCGTGGAACAGGATCTGGCCGGCTTTGCCGTCGAGTACACCGACCCGGACGGGCAGACGTTCCCGGTGCTGAACCGGCTGGGCTTCGCTCAGCCGGTCACGAGCGCGACGACACCGGAACAACGCCGGTTCTTTCCCACCAGCGAGGCGCCGCTGCAGAAGTTCCACTGGGTGCACTTCCCCCCGGACGTGAAGCCCGGCATGTTCACCTACAAGGCCACCGCGATGCTCTTCCAGCCAGGCGGCGAGACAGCCATGACGGCCGGCCCGTCCGCCGAACTCGGCGTGACGCTGATGCCGCGGCAGCCGGGCCCGTTCCAGCTCGGCTTCACCCGCGGGTACATATCCTCACAGGCCTACGCCGAGCAGTTCCACAACGCGCCGTTCGAGCCGTCACCGCCTACCTTCGACTTCGACACGACTCCCTATCAGGCGCAGTATCAGTGGCTAGGTTTCCACGCTCGCAGGCTCATCCTCGACTTCATCGCCGAGACCCTGGCCGACCAGGGCCTCAGCCTCGATGTCTTCGCTTACGACTTCGACGAGCCCGCCATCATCCGCCAGCTCGGCCAGCTCGGACCGCGCCTGCGCCTGTACCTGGATGACTCGGCGAGCCACATCGGTGACACCGCCCGGGAGCCGAAAGCGCATGACTGGCTCACCGCGCAGGGCACGCAGGTCAAGGTCGGCCACTTCCAGCGCTTCTCTCACGACAAGGTGCTGATCCAGAAGAGGGGCGACACGGCGCTGAAGGTGTTGAGCGGCTCGGCGAACTTCTCTGTCCGCGGCCTGTACGTGCAGTCCAACAACGTCTTCACGTTCGATGACCCGGCCACCGCCGCCCTCTACGAGCAGGCCTTCCAGCAATCGTGGGACAACCCCTCCGGATTCGCCGCCAGCCAGCTCGCCGCCAGCTGGCATGACTGCGGCGGCCACGGCGGCCTTCCCAGCTACTCGGTCTGCCTTAGCCCGCACCACCGCGCCTCGGTGTCACTCGACCGCGTGACCAGCGCCGTCACCAGCGCCGCGAGCTCCGTCCTGTTCGCCATCATGGAGATCGGCGCCGGCACCGGCCCGCTCCTCGACGCCATCCGGGCCCTGCCGTCGCGTCCCGAGCTCTATGCGTTCGGCACCACGCAACGGCTCGACGGTTCCCTCAAGGTACAGAAATCCGGCGATCCCGCCGACACGCCATTCATTCCCTTCTCCTATCTTTCTGACAAGGTCCCGGCGCCGTTCAGGGCGGAGTGGGATGGCGGCCTAGGCCAGGTCATCCACCACAAATTCATCGTCACCGACTTCAACGGGGAGAACCCGCTCGTGTTCGCCGGCTCCTCCAACCTCGCGGCCGGCGGCGAAGAGCAGAACGACGACAACCTGGTGTGTTTCACCGACCGCGACGTCGCCGCCAAGTACGCCATCGAGGCGATCCAGCTCGTCGACCACTACCGCTTCCGGGCCGCGATGAAGCAGGCGACCGATGCGCAGCCACTCCAGCTCCAGACCCACAGCGCCCACTGGGCCGCCGACTACTACACTCCGGGCCGCCCGAAGAACCGCGAGCGCACGCTGCTGGCTGGTCACTGATCACGGCTCTGGCCGCCAGGCCAGGCGCCCCGCCGGGGACACCGCGCTGTAACGCCCTGGCCCTGGCCCTCCGGGGCACTCCGGGTTCTCGGGACACGCCAGTTGTGCTGGTGACTCCCGCTGCGAACGATAATGGTGCAGGTCGGATCAGCCGGGGAGGTGAGGCCGCATCATGACCGGGCGCCAGGTATTCACGTCCCGGCTGAAGGGCCGTCCGCTGCTGGACAACGAGGGCCTGACCATCGGCCGGGTCCGCGACGTGGTGATCCTGCCCGCCGCCGGGAGCGAACCGCCCCGTGCGCTCGGGCTGGTCGTGACGTTGCAGCGACGCCGCATCTTCGTCAACCTCGGCCGGATCGCGGAGATATCCATCGACGGTGCGCACCTGCGCGGCAGCACCGTCGACCTGGACCGCTTCACCCGGCGGACCGGGGAGATCCTCGCGTCCGAGCTGTACGGCAAGCAGACCGAAGACGGGACCGTCGCCGATGTCGCCATCGTCCCCGGCGAGCAGCGGCGGGTGGGCTGGGAGGTCAGCGCGATCGCCGTCACGCACGGCCGGGGCCTGCGCTACCGGCGCACGACGATCGTGCCGTGGGACAAGCACCCCGAGCTGTTCCACGCCGGCCCGGTGGCTGACCAGCTGGCCAGCCTGCGCGAACTGCAGCCAGCCGACCTCGCCACCGCCATCGAGGGCATGTCGCCCAGCCGGCGCAGCCAGCTCGCGGCCGCCCTGGACGACGAAGAACTGGCCGACCTGCTCGAGGAGATGCCCGAACAGGACCAGGTCCGGCTGCTGGCCAGCCTCGAGCTCGAGCGCAGCGCCGACGTGGTCGAGGAGATGCAGCCCGACGACGCCGCGGACCTGCTCGCGGAGATGCCAGCCGAGCAGCGCGAGCGACTGCTGACCGCGATGGAGGCCGTCCAGGCCGCGGACCTGCGGCGCCTCCTGCGTTACGACGCCACCACGGCGGGCGGCCTGATGACCTCCCAGCCCCTCATCGTCACTCCGGGCGTGTCGGTCGCGGAGGTGCTGGCCCGGATCAGGGACCCCGACATGCCGGTCACTGCGGCCGTGCAGGTCTACGTGTGCGAGCCGCCCACGATGACGCCGACCGGCCGCTACCTCGGTAGCGTGGGGTTCCAGCGGCTGCTGCGCAGGCCGCCCGCCACCGAGGTCGGCGACTGCATCGAGAGGAGCGTCTTCGTCCGGCCCGATCTGCCCGAGCGCGAGCTGGCGGCCAGGCTCGCCGCCTACAACATGGTCAGCGTGGCCGTGTGCGACGAGGACGGCCGCCTGCTCGGCGCGGTTACCGTGGACGACGTGCTGGACCACCTGCTGCCCGTGGGCTGGCGAGGGACGGGAGGCTGAGATGGCACGGTCTACCGCCCGCCGTATCGTCGAGCGAACCGACCTGTCCGTTCCGCGCGGCGCCACCCCGCGGATGGGGGCCCGGTACGACGCCGACGCGTTCGGGCGGTTTTCTGAGGCGATCGCGCGGTTCCTCGGCACCGGGCGTTTCCTGGTCGGCCAGACGGTCCTGGTGATCGGCTGGATCGTGCTCAACGTCATCGGCCTCGTCAGGCACTGGGATCCGTACCCGTTCATCCTGCTCAACCTGGCCTTCTCGACCCAGGCGGCCTACGCCGCGCCGCTGATCCTGCTGGCCCAGAACCGGCAGGACGACCGGGACCGGGCCAACATCGAGCGCGATCGGGAGGTGGCGGCGCGGACCCAGGCCGACACCGAGTTCCTCGCCCGCGAGCTCGCCGCCGTCCGCCTGGCGCTGGCCGACGTGGTGACCACGGAGGACCTCGAGGACTCGCTAAGCCGGATGGCCAAGCTGATCGCCGACCAGCTCCGGGACACCCCCGGCACCCTTGCGCCGTCGGACGGGCAGTTGCCTCGCCCCGGCGATCAGGGCGGGCCCGGGGACGGCCCTCTACCGGGCGATCCGCTCGGCCCGCAGCGCTGAGCGCCGGACTTTCCCGGCGTCGTCACGCAGGGACGTGGTCGCGCGTTCGATCACCCGGGGCAGCTTGTACGGGGCCAGCCGCTGGCGCAGGTGAGCCAGCAGGTCCGGATCGGATACCGGCTCGGCCAGCTCGACGATGGCGTAGGGGATATTGCCCAGGTCTTCGTCCGGAAGGCCGATCACGCAGCAGGACTGCACGGCCGGGTGCTCATCGAGGGCAGCCTCGATCTCCGCCGGGTAGACGTTCGCCCCGCCGACCAGGATCATGTCCGCGAGACGGTCGGTGATGTACACGTACCCGTCCGCGTCGACCTTGCCGATGTCACCGAGCGACTCCCAGCCGTCGGGGGCGCTGCGCGCGGTGGCGCCAACGTAGCGGTACGGGGGCGGGGCGTCCGGGCCCCGGCGCATCCAGATCTCCCCCTCCTCGCCGGGAGGAACGGGCCGGCCGTCGGGGTCGCGTATCTCCATCTCGCCGAGCACCGTCCGGCCGACCGACCCACGATGCGCGAGCCATTCGGTCCCGCTGATCACCGTCACGGCCTGGAGTTCGGTGCCGCCGTACAGTTCGAACACCTTCTGCGGGCCGAGCCAGTCGATCCATGCCTGCTTGAGCCACGGCGGGCACGGCGCGGCCAGGTGGAACGCCACCTCCAGGGCGGAGAGGTCGACCGCCAGCCGGACCGCCTCGGGCAGGCGCCAGATCCGCAGCATCATGGTCGGCACCAGGAACAACCAGGTCACCTGGTGCTTCTCGATCAGGCGCAGCGTCTGTGCCGGGTCGAACCTGGGCATCAGCACGACGTGGTTACCGAGCAGCATCCCGATCGTGGCGGCCGTGAACGGGCCGTTGTGGGCGAGCGGCCCGGTCATCAGGACGCAGCCGCCGGGACGCAGGCACACCAGGGCGGCGGCCCCGGCCACGTTCTCGAACAGGGCGCTCTGGCTGGCCGCGATCAGCTTCGGCCGGCCCGTGCTCCCGCCGCTGGCCATGAGCTTCCACTCCGGTGACACGCCCGGCGTGAACGAGCCGGCCGGAAGCTGCCGGGGTACCGACTCCAGGACCGGCCGTCCTCCCCCCTGCGACGGCGGCGCCCCCACCACGAGCGAGGGATCCGCCAGGTCCACGATGGCGGCGCGTTCCACCGGCGGCAGCCGGTCGGAGATCGGCTGCGGCACCGCCCCCACGGCCCACGCCGCGAACATGCTCGCCACGAAGCCGATCGAGTTCGGCAGGCCGATCGTGACCCTCGAGCCCTCCGTCACGCCGCGGCCCGCGAACAGCGCGGCCAGCCGCTCGACCCGCTGGACGAACTCGGCCCGGGTCAGCGTCTCGTCTGCGTACGTCAGCGCCGGGCGGCGCGGGTCGGCTTCGGCGAGCTGACGGAGAACGGAAAGGAAGGTTGTTCCCTGCACGTACCGAACGTACACCGGACCCGGGCGACCGCCCATAGCCCGACCCCGGGGTGACCAGGGCGGGAAACGCTCGGCCAGCGGCTGCGAGCGGCGTCTCCTACCTGGATATCCCGCTGATGGGTTATGGTGACGGCAGGCGCGGGAGGGCGCCTCCGGGTCCGCGGGCAGGACAGAGTCCACCTCTGCTTCGAGATACAGGTAATGACGATCTCCTTCAGGCCTGGCATGCGGACCGCAGGCTGGTAAAGGAGACGTCATGCATGACCTACCCGCGCGGCCTGACCTCGGCCAGCTGCGTCACCAGGCCAGGGATCTGCTGCGCGCCGCCCGTGCTGGTGATCCGGCGGCAGCCGATCGCATCCGGGCGGTCTCGGACCAGATGACGCTCACCGCCGCCCAGCTCGCGGTCGCCCGCGAATACGGCTTCGCCAGCTGGCCCCGGCTGAAGGCCGAGGTCGAGGCGCGCGGTACCGACCTGGCCCAGAAGGTGGACGCGTTCCTCGAGGCCAGCGTCCGGGACTGGACCGGGCGGGCGGCCAGGATGCTCGCCGGGAACCCGGAGATCGCCGGTTATGACTTCCGCACCGCGGTGGTCCTCGGCGACGCCACCCGGGTGCGGGAGATCTTGCGCCGCGATCCTGAACTGGCCACGCGGCCCGATCCGCGATGGGGCTGGACGCCGCTGCACGGGGTGTGCGCGTCGCGGTGGCACCGCCTGGACCCGGCCCGGGCCGACGGGCTGCTGGCCGTGGCCCGGCTACTGCTGGCGGCCGGCGCGGACCCCAGCGCCCGCCCGGACGGCCAGAACGACGGCTGGTCGCCGCTGCGCTGCGCCGTCGCCGGTGCGGCCAATCCGGCGATCACCGGTCTGCTGCTTGAGCACGGCGCGGCGCCCGACGACCACGACCTGTACCTGGCCTGCTTTGGCGACGACGACCACGAGAGCCTGCGACTGCTGCTCAGCCATGCGCCGAACGCAGCAGAAACCACCGCCCTGGCCGCCCCGATCAGCACCGGTGACACCGAGGGAGTCCGGCTGCTCCTGCAGGCCGGGGCCGATCCGAACCGGCTGCCGCCGGCCGGCCTGTACGGCGAGGACCACGCCGGCGACCCGCCGTGGCCCGCGGTGTACGCGGCCGTCCGGTCCGGCTGCCCGGCCGAACTGGTGGAACTGCTGCTCGACCACGGCGCCGACCCGGACGCGGCCGGCCCGGATGGCCGCTCGCCGTATGCCCTGGCCACCAGCCAGGGCAGAACGGACCTGACCGTGCTGCTCCGCCGTCACGGCACCCGTGGCGACGCCAGCGACATCGACCTGTTCCTGTCCGCCTGCCTGCGCACCGACCATGCCGAGGTGCAGCGGCAGCTGGCCGCGCATCCCGGGCTGCCCGGCCAGGTCGCCGTGGCCAGGCCGGACGCGGTCGTCCAGGCCGCCGAGGCCGGCAACGCACTGGCGGTCCGTCTGATGCTCGACCTCGGCTTCGACATCGAGGCACGCGGCCACGACGGAGCCACCGCCCTGCACGCCGCCGCCTACTCCGGCAGTGCCGAGACGGTCCGGTTCCTGCTCGATCGTGGCGCTGACATCGAGGCCCGCGACACGACATGGGACAGCCCGCCGCTGGATTGGGCGATCGTCGGCAGCGGGGAACGGCCCGGGTCGAACCCCAGCCCGGACTGGATCGCGACCGTGCGAACCCTGATCGAAGCGGGAGCCCCCACTCAGGACATCACGCTCTCACCCGACGACCCCAAACCGCCCAGCCCAGACGTCGCGCAACTCCTGCGCGGCTACGGCATCAGCGCCGGGTGACCGACCTGATCACGCGGAGCCGTGCATCCGCTCCTCGCATCGAGTAACATCTACTCGTCTGTAGAATTTCTACCGAGACGTAGACGTTCAGGCGCTGCTGACAGTGTGCCACCACGGTGTGCTGGCGGCCACCGGAACCCGTGAGGGCGGGGCTCGGGGAAGGAGACTCCGGATGATGGTCCTCCACGACGCGGCCAGCCCGGCCGTGCTGGCCGTGAACGTGCTGAGCTCGTCGTCGCTGCTATCCAGCTGGGGTGCGCTCGGGCTGTTCGCGATCATCTTCGCCGAGACCGGGCTACTGATCGGGTTCTTCCTGCCGGGCGATTCGCTGCTATTCACCGCTGGCCTGGCCGCGTCTACCGGGGCCGGCTCAGCGCTCCACCTGCCGCTGGCCGCCGTGCTTGTCGCCGCCGCGGCCGGGGCGCTGGCCGGCGCGGAGGTCGGGTACCTGATCGGCCGCACCGCCGGGCCGCCCTTGCTGAACCGCTCACGCAGCCGGGCCCTGCGCCGGGGGGCGGACCGCGCCGCGGACCTGCTGGCCCGCTACGGGTACGGCAAGGCGATCGTGCTGGCCCGGTTCATTCCCGTGGTGCGTACCGTCGCGAACCCGCTGGCCGGGACGCTGCGCGTGCCCGTGGCGACGTTCACACTGTGGCAGGCGGCGGGCGGGCTTGTCTGGTCGCTGGGCATCACCCTCGCCGGATACGCGCTCGGGTCGACGATCCCCGGGGTTGACCAGTACCTGCTACCCGCGATCGCGGTCATCGTGGTCCTGTCCCTGCTCCCGATCCTGATCGAACTGCGCAGGAACCGCCGGGGCGCCCCGGCCGGGCGGCACGCAGCCCGGTCCGCCGAGGCTGACAACCAGGAAGAGCCGTGTAGCGGTGACGCCCGTCCCGTCCGGTGACCGAGCCTCCGCCCTGATAGGCCCGGCCCGAAGCCGCAAGTCCCCCGGGCGGGACCGGCCCATGACCGGCCGCTCGCATATGACCGTGTTCACCCGTGCTCGCTGCGGCGGCCAACCGAAAGGCATCAGATGCCTGCCCTGACCTATCCCGAAGCAATCGTCGTAGGCCTGTTCCAGGGCGTCTCCGAACTGTTCCCCGTGTCCAGCCTCGGG